>ENA-OSET01003842-OSET01003842.1-sediment-metagenome-genome-assembly--contig:-NODE-3842-length-13568-cov-3.451783_pt1 | contig 13568 bp, 10 predicted proteins | sample MGYA00237882_ERZ534229 | MGnify/ENA primary metagenome ERZ534229 (study PRJEB26408, sample SAMN06266212) | sediment metagenome | isolation source: Hudson Canyon methane seep mesocosm | place...
GTTTATGAATGTCGTGCCTTTTGGGAGGACGCGGCTGTCGATCATGGTACAACCAGTGAAGGTAGTTTGCGTTATCGAATCACTAAAGCATTGGAAACTTATGTCTTTAAAAAGGCACAAGCGGTTACTTGTATTTGTGATGGTTTGAAGCAAGATATTATTTCACGAGGCATTGATAAAAATAAGATTACTATTATTCCTAATGCCGTTAATATTGAAAAATTTACTTTTGGGCTACCTGCAAAGGAAAGTCTTAAACAAGAGTTAGGTTTGCAAGGCAAAACTGTATTAGGTTTTATCGGTTCATTCTATGCTTATGAAGGTATTCCTTTAATACTCGATGCATTACCTGAAATTCTTAAACAACAGTCTAATGTGCGTTTATTACTCGTCGGTGGTGGACCGCAAGAAAAAGCCATTAAAGATAAAGTAAAGAAACTACAGCTAGAGTCCTTTGTGATTTTTACCGGGCGTGTTTCTCATGACCGAGTCCAATATTATTATAATCTAGTGGATATATTTGTTTACCCGCGATTAGCGATGCGTTTAACTGAATTAGTAACCCCCCTAAAGCCTCTGGAAGCAATGGCTCAAGGTCGCTTAGTGGTAGCCTCTGATGTGGGGGGGCATAAAGAGCTGATTAATAATAAGGAAAATGGCATTTTATTTAAAGCGAATGATGCAGGCTCTTTAGTTGCAAGTGTGCTGGATTTATTAGCTCAATCTGAAAGTTGGCCGGCAATGCGACAAGCAGGTAGACAGTATGTCGAGCAAGAAAGGAATTGGGGAAAAAGTGTTGAAAACTATAAAAATGTGTATTTTATACTCGATGTTCAAGTTTTTAAGCTTGGAAAAATGACAAAAAATAAGTAAGCTAAACAGGTGTTAAAATCTGTCATATTTCAGCAAGATGTTGATTCAGGCTCCCGCAGATTTTATAAAAACTTTTGTAACCGATTTGAACAGCGCATTAGGGGAGCTCAAACCTAATGCGAAGTTAACGTCGTTACAGCACATTGGTTAGGATTTTGTTTGATGGCTTCTTGTTAACCAGCACCGTATGCTGGGCAAAGTTTGAGCGCGCTAGTTAGGAAAACATAAAGTTGTAGCGCTATCATGGGTGTTTCGCTGTGCAAAAATTGACGGGCATTCTCTGCTGTTGGCCAGTGTGACGCTGATACTGAAGCATCATGGCATCACAGAGGGAACACTGGTGCTGGATGAATCTGACCGTGCGCGTTGCAAAATGTACAACGCGACTTCATAAAGTACATAAGAAAAAAATAAGACCTCAGGAGGGTATGTTAATGAACAGACTGTGGTTCTACTCCTGTTAGTCACACGGACGATCACGTTTCCAGTGGGTTTTTCTTTCTATATGCTTGATCCAGCCTTAACCACCTTGACTAAAAGCGATGCGCGATTAAAAAAGACCGTCGCTGAAAATCAGCTTGTGCCACAGGCACACAAGCTGACGCTATAAGGAAATAATTATCAGGTGTGTATAAGCTCATTGGAAGGTGATGGTAGGCAGGGGCTCCACGTCTGTTGTCGGGAACCAGCTTTAAACTACCTCAAGCTGCTTGTATTAATACACTATTCTCGGATTTGAAAGTCGGTCAAACACGTATTCTACGAATTAGTAGACACTTGAGTGATCAATCGGTTTAATTAAGTGCGCTGAAACTGGATAATGGCGAGTTATTGAGCGTGGCAGGCAACCAATATTTTTCATCCCCGATTAAAGTTTATGGTTTACGGTGGGAAATTGAATGCTTGTTTCAGCGCCTAAAGGGGCGGGGGTTTCATATGAAAGAGACGCGATTAACACGGTATTTTAGAATCAAAAAAGTCATGGCTTTATTAGCAATTGGTTTTTATTGGGCGCATAAAACGGGCGAATGGAAACAAAAATCAGTTAGACCTATTAAATTAAAAACGCATGGACGATTGGAAAGAAGTATTTTTCGTTATGGCCTAGATTATTTGGCAGAGAAGTTGATACAGGGCTTTAATGATGCTGAAGAAGTGCTGTGGTCGTTTATTGTTGTATTGTATCCACCTTTTCTAATCGTCAAAAGAGACGGTAAAGTGGGATTTATTAGGTCACTTTAATGGAGAACTTTTTAAAATTTTCGCGTACAGAGATTTTTAAGTAAATATCTACTTTAGATAAATAGTTTATAAAATCCACTTCCTTTAAAAAAATGAATATACTTACAGTTACAAGTTTGTACCCAAATAAAAAACAATTTCGGCATGGTATTTTTATAGAGACGCGTTTAAGACAGTTATTACAGGAAAATGGAATACAAGCAAAAGTAGTTGCCCCTGTTCCTTGGTTCCCTTTTAAAAATAATGTTTTTAAAAAATATGCATTTTATGCTGATATTCCAAAATATGAGGAAAGGTATGGAATAGGAATATACCATCCTCGGTATTTAGTTATACCAAAAGTTGGGATGCTATTTACTCCATTTTTTATGGCATTTTCTTTAATTATACAAATTAAAAAATTACAAAGACTGGAAAAGTTTGATTTAATTGATGCCCATTATTATTATCCTGATGGAGTTGCGGTTTCATTAGTATCTAAATTATTACATATTCCTTTTTTTATCAGTGCTAGGGGGAGTGATATTAATTTAATTACTAATTACAAATATCCAAAAAAAATGATTCTTTGGGCGGCAAATAATGCAAAAGCAAGTATTACCGTTAGTAAGGCCTTGAAAGATAAAATGGTACTAATTGGAGCAAAGCCAGAGAAAATACATGTTCTTCGTAATGGAATTGATTTGAAGCTATTTAGACCATTAAATAAATTAAAATATAAGAAGAAATTTAGATTAGGTGAGAAAGTAATACTTAGTATTGGTAATTTAGTAGATCTTAAGGGGCATGATTTAATTATTGATGCCTTAAGAAAGCTTCCTGATTTTCAATTAATAATTGTCGGGATGGGAGAAGAAGAAAATAATTTAAAAAAAAAGGTAACTGAGTTAAGCCTAGAAAATCAAGTTTTATTTTTAGGGGAAAGGCAACAAACTGAACTAGTTGAAATTTATACTGCAAGTGATGTGATGGTCTTGGCTTCAAGCCGAGAAGGCTGGCCAAACGTAGTATTAGAATCTTTGGCATGTGGCACGCCTGTTGTGGCAACTACAGTTGGTGGAACACCGGAAATTCTACAGCAGTCAGAGTCTGGAGTTTTGATAGAAAGATCCTCTAATGCGATTGCGGAAGGCATTATAAACCTATTTGAAAAATATCCTAATAGAGATGAAACTAGAAAATATTCTGAGAAATTTTCTTGGGAAAGCACAACCCAAGGTTTACTAAAATTATTTAAAACTAGCTTATTATAAAATTAAAGGATGCTCTATGACATTATTTTCAGGTTGGGTAGAAACAACAATAATAGGTAAGGATGCCAAGCAAATATTAGAAACTCATATTTCTAATGAACCATGCTATAAATGGAAAGATATAGATATTACATTTTCAGATTTTTATGTATTAGCAAGTAGTCCACATAATATATATAAAGAGAAAGATGTATTATTAATTGACGCTGGAAATATAGCGATGAATAATTCAGAGTATCAAATACTGGAAGACTATAAGAAAAGAGGGGAACATTTTTTAGAGCATAATTCGCCAGAACAAAGTCTAATTATAATTGATTCTAGCCAGAAAAAATTAATATTAGCAACTGACCCTATTGGATTAACAAGCTTATATTATGCTTCAACTAAAAAAGGCTTAGTTTTTGGGGCAACGGCTGATAGCGTTATTGCTCACCCTGAAGTCAAGTCTGATATTTCAGCGCAATCTGTTTATGACTATGTTTATTTTCACCATTGCCCCAGTCCGAACACGATTTATCAACAGGTTAATAAACTTGAAGGCGGGCAAGTACTTGTTTATCAAGATGGAAAAATTCAATTAAAACATTATTGGACGCCTAAATTTCAAGAAACCATGCCTAGCTCTGCTACAGAAATGGGTAAAGAGTTACAGCAAAAATTAATAGACTCAGTAGCGCGATTATCTGTAGGCGAAAATGAAACGGGCGCATTTTTAAGTGGCGGATTAGATAGTTCTAGTGTCGCGGGTGCTTTATCTAAAGTTTATCCAGGTAAAGCCAAAACATTCTCTATGGGTTTTCCTGTGGAGGGCTATGATGAAATTGAATTTGCCAATATTGCGGTAGACCACTTTAAAACTCGGCAAACTGAATATTATTTAACGCCTGAAGACACAGTTAAAGCCATTCCTGATATTGCCGCTTATTATGATGAGCCCTTTGGTAATTCATCCGCATTAGCCGCTTATTATTGTGCCAAAGTAGCAAAAGATAATGGTATTAGTGTTATATTAGGTGGCGATGGCGGTGATGAAATATTCGCGGGTAATGAACGCTATGCACAACAACTTGTGTTTGATTATTATCAGCAGGTGCCCAATATTATTGGTAATAGCATGGAAGGTGTATTGAATCATTTGCCAGCTTTATTAGCCAAACAAAAGTTATTTTTTAAAGCCAAGCGTTATATAGAACAAGCTAAAATACCCTTGCCAGATCGTTTGCAGGATTATAATTTTTTACATCGTCATGTGGGATCTGAAATCTTTCAAGCTGATTTTTTACAGCAGATTAATGCTGAGCAGCCCTTAGACTTATTACGAGATACTTATCATCGACCAGAGCAAGCCAGTACTTTAAATCGTATGTTATATATGGATTGGAAAACAACCTTGCACGATAATGACTTGGTTAAAGTCAATAAAATGTGTGAAATGGCTGGTGTAACCGTTAGGTACCCTCTATTAAGCCAAGAAATTATAGATTTATCCTGTAAGATTCCATCAAGCGATAAACTACAAGCCAAACAGCTACGCAAATTTTATAAACAAGCTATGGCAGGTTTTCTACCAGAAAAGATTATTAATAAATCTAAACATGGATTTGGACTGCCATTTGGTGTTTGGTTAAAAGATTATCAGCCTTTAAAGGAATTGGCCTACGATAGTATTAACAGCTTAAAAAAACGACCCTATTTTAATGCGGAATTTCTCGATCATACGATTAAAATGCATCAAAGTATTCATGCTGCTTATTATGGTGAATTAATCTGGATACTGATGATGTTAGAATTGTGGTTTCAGGGTAAAGAGCATTAATTGAAAAAAGAATTGTAGGTTGGGTTAGCTTAGGAATATGCATGAAATAATACCGGCAACCTCTTTTTCTACTCATTCCCAAGCTCTAGCTTGGGAATGCTTGGCTGTAAGCTCTGCTTACATTAATGCACAGCAGAGCTGTTAATCCATGTATTCCCAAACGGAGCTTGGGAACAAGAAAAAAAAGAATTGTAGGTTGGGTTAGCTTATCAAGCGGAGCGCGATAACGTAACCCAACTTTTTTAATATTTATTGTCAGGTTACGCTAGCACTAACCCTATCTACAGATTTAGAGTGTCCCGCCTTAGATTGATAGCCTAAAAAGAATTAAATATAAAGTAAACGAGAAAAAAATGAAAATAGCAATCGCTGGAACGGGATATGTAGGACTATCCAATGCAATGTTACTCGCTCAAAATAACGAAGTAATCGCTTTAGATATCATCCCTGAAAAAATCGAATTACTGAATGCAAAAAAATCACCGATTGTCGATCAAGAAATCGAAGACTTTTTAGCCAATAAAACTCTAAACTTCAAAGCAACGCTTGATAAAACGGAAGCTTATGCAAAAGCTGACTTTGTTATTATTGCTACCCCAACAGACTACGATACACAAACGAACTACTTTAATACCTCATCAGTAGAAGCTGTTATTAAAGATGTGATGGCCTGTAATCCTACAGCGGTAATGATTATTAAATCAACTGTTCCTGTAGGCTATACCGAACAAATTAAACAGCAATTCAACTGCGAAAATATCATTTTCTCACCGGAATTCCTAAGAGAAGGGCGTGCACTGTATGATAACTTATACCCATCACGTATTATCATAGGTGAAAAATCAGAGCGAGCAGAAACCTTTGCTAACTTATTAGTCCAAGGTGCAATAAAAGAAAATATTGACGTACTTTATACCGGCTCTACAGAAGCAGAAGCGGTCAAATTATTTTCTAATACCTATCTTGCTATGCGAGTTTCATATTTTAATGAACTCGACAGTTATGCAGAAGCGCATGGACTCGATAGCAAGCAAATTATTCAAGGTGTCGGGCTCGATCCCCGTATCGGTAATCACTATAATAACCCTTCCTTTGGCTATGGCGGTTATTGTTTACCCAAAGATACCAAGCAACTTCGTGCTAATTATAAAGAAGTACCGAATAGTTTAATTGGCGCCATTGTTGATGCAAATAGTACACGTAAAGACTTTATAGCGGATTCAATTATTAAGAGAAATCCCAAAGTAGTAGGCATATACCGGCTTATAATGAAAAGTGGCTCTGATAATTTCCGAGCGTCTTCTATCCAAGGTATTATGAAACGTATAAAAGCAAAAGGCATCGAGGTGGTTATTTATGAGCCAGTTTTGCAAGAAGATGAGTTTTTTAACTCTAAAGTAGTTAAAACTCTAAATGACTTTAAACAAATATCAGATGTTATTGTTGCTAACCGACTATCTAATGATTTGAAAGATGTGGTAGATAAAGTATACACGCGTGACTTATTTGGGAATGATTAAGGTTTCCTAAATAGCAACATTTTTAGCCGATACTATATCAATAATATGACATTCGTTAGCAGGAATCTATTGGTGATAATTAGATTCCCGATAAAAAACTTCGGGAATGACGAGAGTTTTCATAAACTACGAGTCTCAATGTAGACTGGGTATAGACATTTTTTAAAAATGGCTGAAGCTTGTGGGTAACCAGCAAATTTTATATTTAAACCAACTTGAAGGAACAGTAAAAGATGAAAGGTATTATTTTGGCTGGTGGTTCTGGTACGCGTCTTTACCCTTTAACGAAAGGGGTATCCAAACAGGTTCTTCCTATTTACGATAAGCCCATGATTTATTATCCTCTATCTGTTTTAATGATGGCAGGAATAACTGAAATATTAATCATTACAACTCCCGAAGATCAGGCAAATTTTCAGCGTTTACTTGGCGATGGTTCTGAGATTGGTTTAAATTTTGAGTATATTATTCAACCCTCACCTGAAGGCCTTGCACAAGCTTTTATCCTTGGCAAAGATTTTATCGGTACGGATGATGTATGTTTGATACTTGGCGATAATATTTTTTATGGACATGACCTTAGAAAAATACTAACTACCACTCTCTCAAGTGTAAAAAAGGATAACAAAGCAATGGTATTTGGCTATCGTGTTGCTGACCCAGAGCGTTTTGGTATTGCGGAATTTGATAAGAATGGTAATGTAACCAGCATTGAGGAAAAACCAGCTCAACCTAAAAGTAACTTCGCTGTAACTGGCTTATATTTTTACCCGAATGATGTGCTTGATAAAGCAACTACTATTCAACCTTCCGCACGAGGTGAGCTTGAAATAACGTCAGTAAACCAACTTTATTTAGATGAGCAAAGATTAAAAATTCAATTATTAGGGAGAGGTTATGCTTGGCTCGATACAGGAACACAAGAAAGTATGCTGGAGGCATCACAATTTATCGAAATTATTGAAAAGCGCCAAGGATTGAAAATTGCGTGTATTGAAGAAATTGCTTTTGATAAAGGCTATATAAATAAACAACAATTGATTGAATTAGCACAACCGTTAGCCAAAAATAAATACGGACAATACCTTCTTCAGCGTGCTGAAGAAGGTATACATTGAAAATCATGGAAACAGAGCTTGCGAATGCCCTAGAAGGTGCGGTGAAATTTAGGAACAGAGAAATTAAAAAATGGCATAAATAAATTATGAGTGTAAATATAAAAAACTGTCTGGTAACATCGAGGGCTAATAGATTTCTTATAGGTATGGTAATAATTACTTATATTGTATATAAAATTCATGACTTTACCGAACCTTTTGCGTACGGACATGCTAGGTGGAGCGATGCCACATTTTATTGGTTTGGAATGATGCATTTAGACTTGGGCTATACAGTTACAAAGTTTATGAATGTTGAAGGTATTATGGATACAGGCGAGTTGATTTTTTATAAATCAATTGGACCTTTAGAAGGGGTTTTTCATTCGTTCTTTTTGAGTATTTTTAATGGCTCCCCTTGGGCGGTAAGGGTAATACCTTTATTTTGTACTTTATTAAACTTTTTTCTGCTTGCAAATATAGCTAATCGGTTTTTTGGTTCAAAATGTTATTTATATTTGGTTATTTTGTATTTTTCTTGCCCATTTATAATTAAATATGGCAGCAGTGATGTTGGCTTTTTTTCTATTGCGATTTCATTAGGCTTAACGGGATGGATTTGTTATTTAGAATATTTTTTAAATAAAAATAGTAGTTATATTTATTTGTCAATTATGCTATTTAGTATTGGAATTCTTTTTAATTGGCATTCAGCATTTATGGGGTTGCCAATTTATTTTCATATTTTATTTGGCCAACAGTTAATTGTTGAAAAAATAAAAGTTCTAACTATATTTTCCTTGGCAATTATAGTGGGTTTTTTTAGTGTCATAATTCATCAAGGATTCGTTTCCAATGACTTTTTTTATCCATTAATTCGGGTTATGGAACGCAGTAAGTCCGTGGATGGAGCGGGTTTATCTATTTCTTGGTGGGATTTAATTGTTCGGCAAGCAATGCGTGCTTGGCAATACTTTGGTCAAATAGTTTGTATTCTAGTTGCTTATTGGCTGGTTAAATTAGTGATTTTCAGAGGGTATAAGAAAATAGAGAATCAATGGGTTATTGGTTTTATTTTTTCAGGTATCTTTTTGGGATTTCTAATTAAAAATGCAGCCTATAATCATGATTATTTAATGCTAGGTTTTCTTCCGGGCGTGATACTTGCTGCTGTTTCTGGAGGACTTCAGTTAACGGAGGATCTGAGTAAAGTTAGTAAAAAAATAAGTTATTTTATTATTTCGTTGTTACTTATAGCACATCTGGCGCTAGGTATGAAAAGTGCTAAATATTTTGAAGGGCAAGAGCAACAAGACTTACTTAACGGGGAGGCCTCGGTTGCATTGTTTCTTGAGAAGAGGTTGACCAAAAAATCTATTTTAGCAGGTGACTTTAGTTCAGGTTACCATAAAATAGCTGATTCAAAAGGGGTGTTTTTCGAAAATCTTAAACCGCATTTATCTTATTTAACTAGGCGGCCAGTCAGATTTGTCGAATCAACTGAAATGCTAAATAAAATGAGGCGTGAACTGGAAGGGCAAAAAGAAATAGTTTTTATTCAGTTAAGTTCTGGGCCAGATGCAGGTAATATTAAAGTACCGAAGAACTGGGCCTATGAAATATATCCTTTTGATAGTGGCACTGTATTTTTCTTAAAAAATAAATAAGCTATTATACCCAGTCTACATTGAGACTCGTAGTTTATGAAAACTCTCGTCATTCCCGAAGTTTTTATCGGGAATCTAATTATCATCAATAGATTCCTGCTAAAAGCATGCAGGAATGACGAATTTCAAATGTGGATGGGGTTTATGAAGGCTGAGTGTATGGTTTTTTTAAACAAGAACAGCTTGAAAAGGTATCTGTAGGACGAATTTCTTCTCATCGCTATTTTTACATACGGGGAGGAGGCGGGTGGGTGAAAAATGCATAACGCTTGAAGGCTCTTCAGGTCTTAAATCTGGAAACATGCTTCATACATAGTGATGATTATATGCACTGGATTATGCTTACCAATCAAATTTTTTCAAGCGTTGTTTTGCAATCAAGTGAACAGTTGCTTTTAACATAGGATAGAAAAAGAGAATATATGAAACCTATATCAGTTGTAATCCCTGTTTATAATGCTGAGCTATCGCTTAATGAACTTTGTAAACAATTAGTTCCTGCAATGGAAAAAATTACCGATACTTTTGAAGTAATTTTAGTTGAAGATTGTGGTAAAGATAATTCTTGGGAAATTGTTCAACATTTATCAAATAATGATAAGCGAATAACAGGGATTAAGCTAAGCAAAAACTATGGGCAGCATAATGCATTGCTTTGTGGGATTCGTGCAGCTCAGTATGGAACGATCATTACCATGGATGATGATTTACAAAATCCAGTGTCAGAAATTTCTATTATGCTTGATAAGCTAAATGAAGGATATGACGTAGTGTATGGATACCCTAAGAAAGGGCAGCATGGACTATTCAGGAATTTAGCTTCAAGAATTACGAAACGCGCGCTTCAGGGAGCTATGGGGGTTAAAACGGCAAGAAATGTAAGTGCTTTTCGTGCATTTAATACACAACTAAGAGAAGCATTTTCTGATTTTAATAATCCTAATGTTTCAATTGATGTACTTTTGACTTGGGCAACAACTAATTTTACAACTATTAGAGTGAAACATTCACCCCGTGTTGCAGGTGAATCGAACTACACGTTAAAAAAATTAATTGTCCATGCGTTGAATTTGATGACAGGTTTTTCTGCTTTACCTCTTCATATTGCCAGTGCATTAGGCGTGGTTTTTACTTTATTTGGATTTGGAATTTTAGCTTGGGTAAGTGGAAGGTATTTTATTTATGGAGCTGCTGTTCCTGGATTTACGTTTTTAGCATCTATAGTAGCTATCTTCTCGGGAGCACAATTATTTGTCTTAGGCATATTTGGTGAGTATTTGGCTCGCATTCATTTTCAATCGCTAAACCGGCCAACCTATTTAGTTAGGGAGTCAACTAAAGCATCAAATAAAGTGGAGGAATAATCAATGAATTTTGATGTTGTTAAGGAAAAAATTACTAGCAGTCATCTAAATATGGAATTTTTTCATGTTCCTTGGGATAGTGAGGTTTTTAATCGAAACGTTGCACAAATATCAAAATTCGAAATAAAAAACTCTAAAGAATTAATCAAAGATTTTAGTTTTTATCAAAAATGGTGTGCGCAAAAAAAAATTGATTTTAGTAGTTGTCGCCTTCTTCATAGCCAAATGAACGAAGGTTTTTTTCTGGAAACGCAGGGATTTAGATTTATTGAGTTGAACTATCAGCCAGTTCTTAACAACTTGGAAAAATTTGATTTTCCAGTTTCTAGCATTGATATAAGCCTAGCAGAATCCTCTGATCAAGAAACTTTGGCAAATGTGGCAGAAACATTATTTAATAATGAACGATTTCATCAAGATCCTCAGATAGAGACAAATTTAGCGCATAAGCGCTATCGTATTTGGTTGGAGAATGCCTTTAAACAAAATCATCAGACAGTTTTGAAATGTATTTTAAACCAAGAAATCGTGGCATTTTTTGTTGTTGAATACCCTGAGCCTAACCATTGTTTTTGGTCGCTAGTTGGTATGTTGCCTAAGTACCAAGGAAAAGGCTTAGGGAAAATAGTATGGCAAGCCATGCTAAAGTATCACCAACAAGAGTTAGTAAAAACAGTCAGTACCAGTATATCCTCACATAATGTAGCCGTATTTAATTTATATGTCGCTTTAGGGTTTAGGTTCCCAGAGCCATATACTACCTTCCATTGGACAAAAAATAATATATAAGAAATATGCTACATATTCAATTTATCAAATACGTAGTCATTGGCTTGTTATCCAATGGAGTTCTTTATTTTGCTTATTTATTCTTAACAGCCTATGGATTAGGTTATAAAACAGCAATGACTTTGCTATATATTTTAGGTGTCGTACAAACTTTTTTGTTTAATAAAAAGTGGACGTTTTCGCATCATGGGGAAGTTTCTAGTACATTTATTCGATATATTGTTTCTTATGCACTGGGGTATTTTCTTAACTTAGCTGTATTATATTATTTTGTTGATAAGCTATTATTCCCGCATCAAATTGTTCAAGGAATAATGATCATTTATAATGCTTTTATGCTTTTTATCTTACAAAAGTTTTGGGTATTTAAACAGGTAGTACATAAGAAAGAACCTAAAGAATTTAACCAAGTTATTGCGACATCGTTACCCGTACATAAACGAAAAAAGAAAAAATCAAAAAAAAGACGTTCTAAACAAAGGAGAAAGAAATGAGTGAAAAAATTCCTTTTAATAAGCCTTATATGGCAGGGAAAGAACTTTATTATATTGCACAGTCAGTATTAAGTGGGCATACCAGTGGTGACGGAGAGTTTTCAAAAAAATGTCAGACACTATTTGAACAGACATTCCAGGCAAAAAAAACACTGCTTACGACTTCATGCACCTCAGCATTGGAAATGACTGCGCTTCTTTGTGATCTACAGCCGGGAGATGAAGTTATTGTCCCATCTTACACATTTGTTTCTACAGTTAATGCGTTTATTTTAAGAGACGTTAAACCCGTATTTGTTGATATTCGTCCGGATACAAAAAATATTGATGAAAAATTAATTGAACAAGCTATTACCCATAAAACAAAAGCCATTGTTCCTGTACATTATGCGGGAGTATCTTGTGAAATGGATGAAATTAATTCGATAGCTAAAGAAAATAATTTATATGTTATCGAAGATGCTGCCCAAGGAGTTAATGCCAAATATAAAAATCAATATTTAGGCACATTAGGTGACCTGGGGACTTATAGCTTTCATGAAACCAAAAATTTTATTTGCGGTGAAGGCGGCGCGCTAGTAATAAATAAAGACCAATTTATTAAGCGAGCTGAAATTCTTCGAGAAAAAGGCACCAATCGAAGTCAGTTCTTTCGGGGGCAAGTGGATAAGTATACTTGGGTAGATGTGGGGTCTTCTTATGTGCCTTCAGATTTATTGGCTGCTTTTTTATACGGTCAATTAGAGAAAATGAATGAGATTAATGTTAAGCGTGAAAAAATATACCAAAGTTATTACAATGCACTAAAGCCACTAGCAGATAAAGGGTTGATAGAGCTACCCTTTATACCTGAGCATTGTGAATCTAATTATCATATGTTTTATATCTTACTTAAAGATCATAAACAACGTACAGACCTGATTCAATTTTTAAAAGCAGACAATATACAGGCTGTTTTTCACTATATTCCATTGCATAGTTCACCTATGGGAGAGTCGCTAGGGTATGAAAAAGGATTGTTACCAGTAACTGAAAGTATAAGCGATTGTTTATTACGACTCCCTTTTTATTATGAACTAACAGAGCTGGATATTGAGCGAATTAGCCAAAGGGTTTCAGAGTATTTTAATTGAGTTGTTTTCTGCACGTAAAGTTATAACGTTTACTTTTCAGGTTAGAATAAAAATATATTAAGTGGATAGTACTTAAAGGTAAAATTGATGCGATCTCTAAGCAGGAATACAACTATAAATAAGCGAAGAAATATTATTTCATTAGCTGAATTGATGTGAAGAATCTAAAATATTTAGGATCAATTCTAACCGGCTCAGGTGACAGTTCTCAACTAGGTGGTCCAATTCGTATAGCAAAAATTACTGGACAAGTTGCTGAATTTGGAATTGTCCCTTTTTTAAGCATTATGGCTTATATTTCAATTAGCTTAGGATTG
>ENA-OSET01003844-OSET01003844.1-sediment-metagenome-genome-assembly--contig:-NODE-3844-length-13561-cov-4.758380_pt1 | contig 13561 bp, 12 predicted proteins | sample MGYA00237882_ERZ534229 | MGnify/ENA primary metagenome ERZ534229 (study PRJEB26408, sample SAMN06266212) | sediment metagenome | isolation source: Hudson Canyon methane seep mesocosm | place...
CAATTGACCCTATAACCCTAAGGTGATTGATTGTAATCTCTTCAATATTTAAATAATCAGAAAGGACAACCATGGCACTTTCACCAAATCCAATTAAATAAAGAGCTATACTTAATGCCGTTGCAACAAATAGGGTAATCCCAATTGCTCCTCCAATAGGTAAACCGAGGCTTCGGGAGAGCATATAATAAATACCTCCAGCCTTTATCTTTTTATCCGTAGCAACTGAAGAAACACTTAATCCCGTAGTAACAGAAACAATATGAGCAAGCAGTATTATGGCAATTGTAGTAACTAAGGCTCCTGCATTACCTACAACCATACCCAAACGCATGTACATAATTACACCCAATATTGTTAGTATTGATGGTGTAAAAACGCCCCCAAATGCTCCAAATTTCTTTCCCTGCGACATTGTTACCTCTAAGATATTGAAGTTGTTTAATGTTCAACCTATAATCTGAAAAATGTTTCTTTTTTTATGTAATATCGTTCTTTCCTCTAACCATATCTATGGATATGCTTCTCAAAAATGCCTCATTTAACAAAAAAATATTCCATTTTCAATTTCACAATCGAACTTTAAACAACTTCTATTAATGTTTCAAATTCAACCCTACTTAGACGCTAAATATGCGAAAAGGTTATAGCTAAAGACCATTAATTTGTAGTTTAGCATTATGAGTGTTTTCAAAGATTTAAAAGTTGTAGAACTAGCAAGTGTACTTGCAGGACCAGCAGTCGGAATGTTTTTCTCTGAACTGGGGGCTAACGTTATTAAAATCGAAAACAAAAAAACCAATGGAGATGTCACACGAAATTGGAAATCTTCTAACGAAAAAACAAAAAACCTATCTGCGTACTTCTCGAGTGTTAATTGGGGTAAAGAACATCTATTTTTAGATTATTCTAATAATCAGGACTTTTCTAAATTACTTTCTCTTTTAAAAGAAGCTGATGTCATTATTTGTAATTTCAAATATGGAGATGCTGAGAAGTTTAACCTTACTTATCTGGATGTACAGAAAACAAACAACAAAGTAATTTATGCGCAGTTGAACGGGTTTAAAAGCCAACCTGAACGCGTTGCTTTTGACGTTGTATTGCAAGCTGAATGTGGTTATATGCATATGAACGGACAAATAGACTCGCCTCCAACTAAAATGCCTTTAGCTATAATGGATATTTTTGCTGCACATCAATTAAAAGAGGGGATTTTAGTTGCTCTACTTAAAAAAGAAAAGACCGGAAAAGGAAGCCTAGTTGAAACCTCATTGGAAGAGGCTTCAATAAGCTCTCTAGCCAATCAAGCAACTAACTGGCTAATGAACCAGGAAATACCACAAAGAATTGGATCCATGCATCCGAACATTGCTCCTTATGGAGATATTTTCACAACTAAAGACAATAAACTACTGGTAACTGCAATCGGATCTAATAATCAGTTTATGGCGTTCTGTAATTTATTAGGGAGAAAAGAAATAGCCACTGACGACAAATTTTCAACCAACCAAAATCGATTGAAAAATAGGCTTGAATTGCAAGAAATACTCGGGACTTTAATTCTTCACTGTAATCGTGATGGACTCATTGAACAATGTATACAAAGAAGCATCCCTATTGGTGCAATAAAAAACATGGAAGAAGTTTTCTCTTCAGAAACAGCTCAAAATATGTTGCTTGAAGAAATCGTTAATGGTGAAAAAACGACTAGAGTAAAATCAGTTGCGTTTAAAATTAGTTAGATTACTTGGTGTTATTTTCTGCCGCTTCCTTAGTCACAGCTGCTAAATGCTCACTGCTTTTTTGATTATATTCTCTTACGAACTTTTTGATAGCCCTCGCTAATCTCTCTGCATCTTTAGTGCCTAATTGAGCTCCAAATCGAACCTCCTTTTCGTTATAAAAAAAACGTACTGTTCCTTGTCCTAGTACCCAAAATGAATCATTCATTGATTTACTAAACCCCTTCGGATTAAGCTCAAGTCCTTGCACATTCTTAATTCTACCTAACTGATACGGTATAGCTTTACCAAACCCTTTTATAGATCTTTTTATCGTCATTATATCTTTATCGATTTTAATAAATTCCATTCCGGATTTTCGCCATAGATAAACTTTGCCTATTCTAATTTCAAAAAATAGCCAGAAAACGCACATCACTAACAATATTAGCTTTTCTTCCTTAACAAAATCTCCAGTAAAAAGAAAATAAAAAAAAACGCCTCCACAGATAGTCCATCCAAGTAGCCACGTAAATAATACAGTCTCCTTCCATTTATCAATATTCGTTGAGATTACAATTGTACTGTAATCGTCATGGACTTTATAAGATACTCTTTCTCCGATTAATTTCATTTTTACAAATGTAAAAAATATGACTATCAACAATCTATTTTTTATTCTTTTATATAAATCATTATAAATTAGTTATAGTTATTTAGTAATTTGGGCATGACTTTTGAAAAGCCATTTGCAATTAAAGAAATATACAATGAAAAAGCTACTTGTCATTTTATCGCTAATAGCCTACACTGCAGGAAATACAGTGTTAAGCCAAGAATTTAAAGATCTTTTAATATTGTACGTTGATGAGAAATATGAGAAATGTTTTGGTAAAGCATTAAATTATACAGAGAACGAAAAGACCAAAAAGCATCCCTTGCCTTATTTATATGTTTCGATGGCGTCTTTTGGAATGAGCCAAGATCATCAATATAGTGAAAACTGGCCAAAGGCTTACAGCACCGCTTTAAGTTTTGCAAAAAAATATAGAAAGAAAGATCCTGATAATACGTATGCAGAAGACTCTCAAGAATACATAGATCAATTAAAGGAAATTATCTATGAGGATGTAGAAAATTACATGCTTACCAACACTGAAAAAGGATACAAAAAAGCCGCAGGTATTCTTAAGAAAGTATGTGCATTTGACCCTAAGGATTACGGTGCTAGGTTATTATGGGGTGAACTAGAAATCCGGACAAAAAACCAAACAGAAGGTAAAAAAATAGTGGCCTCAGCTTTTGACTTAATCAAAACAATTGGGACAGATGTTCAGTTTGGTGATTTAACTGAAATACAACAAAAATATTTACGTAAATCATTAATGGAATATGCTTTATTTATTGATGTAAAAGACCATGCAAAAGCGATTGAAGTCATCAGTATTGGTCAACCATTTTTCTATGAAGAAAGAGAAGATTGTGCGCTGGATGATAATGAAGAATTTAAAAAATTATACGACGAAATTACTGGGTAACCAAGTATTCTTCTATAGAATTATGCATATATTTTAAATCCTTTCTCGTAATACAGTAAGGTGGAATAATTACAATAACATTACCCAAGGGTCGTAAAATTATTCCTTTTTCTAGAAGAAATTTATATGCTTCTTTTCCTTCATCATTAAAATAAGAACTAGCCTCATTTGCTTCTAATTCTACTGCAGCAATTGTTCCAAAACTCCGAGCAGCTCTTACTTTAGGGGTCGCTAAAATTAAACGAACAAATTCCCTTTGCATCTCCGAAATAGTTTCAATATTTTGCCAAACATCCTCTTTTTCAAATAAGTCTAAAGAAGCATTTGCTACACTACAAGCCAATGCATTTCCTGTATAAGAATGACCATGTAAAAATGTCTTCCCTTTATCATCAGAATAAAATGCTTGATATATTTTATCGGAAACAGCAGTAATTCCCATAGCCATAAAGCCACCAGTTATGCCTTTAGATAAACAAATGATGTCTGGCTTATTTTCACAATGGTCTATGGCAAACATCTTTCCAGTTCTTCCGAATCCGGTGAAAACTTCATCAGAAATTGCAATAACTCCATATTGGTTACATAACCCTATTAATTCAGACAAAACCTCTGGAGAATGCATGATCATCCCGCCTGCTCCTTGCACTATTGGTTCAAAAATAAAGGCCGCAATGTCATTTGTCTTCAGGAGATTTTCAAACTTTATTAAAACCTCTTTTCTATTCTTCTCAGTTGGAATATCAATAAAATCGACATCAAACATAAAACGTTCGAATGGCTCATTAAAACCACCTCTAGCCGTAAGACTCATACTACCAAATGTATCGCCATGATAGTCTCCTTTAAGCGAAATAAATCTATTTCTTTCTTCTCCTTGGTTAAACCAATACTGAATTGACATTTTGAGCGCTACCTCGTTTGCCGTTGAACCATTATCAGAAAAAAATATCTTTTCAATTTTTTGAGGCAGTATTTTTACTAGCCTCTCCGACAATTGAACTGCACTTGGGTGTGTAAAACCACCAAAAGCAACATGTTCTAGTGTACAAGCTTGGTCGGATAATTTTTTTGCGATATAAGGGTGTGAATGTCCATGCGTATTTACCCACCAACTAGAAAAACCATCGATGTACTTCTTTCCATCTTCGTCAAATACGTAAGAACCTTCTCCTTTTACAATTGGAATTATATCCGCTCCTTTCATTTGATCGAAAGGGTGCCAGATGTATTTTTTATCTAATTCTTTAAGTTTTGACATGACGCATTTTTACAAAGCCAAAGTAAAGAAAGATTTTTCAATTTAAAGCAGTTCTTAGCAACTCTGCTTGCTCTTTTATAAATTCCTTCGTCACACTCTCTACCATTGGAACGTGATGTAATATTTTAACTCCTGTATTTTTGGTAATAATTGACTCCGAAGATTCATTTTTCTCTCCAACTATAATAATACCTTTTACCGAAATACTTTTTGATTTTAAATACGCAATAGACAATAATGTATGATTTATACTTCCTAGGTAATTTTGTGAGACAAGTATAATTTCCATCCCAAGCTTTACTATTACATCTGACAAATAGTCTCCATCTTCATTAATTGGAACAAGCAAACCACCCGCACCTTCAACGATTAAATTATTATTTGTTTTTGGCAATTGAAAAGAAGCCAAAGAAATAGAAATGTTATCTAATTTGGCAGAGACATGGGGAGATAATGGATTGTTTAATCTGTACGCTTCAGGGTGCAAAATAGTTTTTCCATTTACCAACTCTTTAACTTTATCGGTATCCGTATAATGGAGGTCACCACTTTGTATTGGCTTCCAATAATCTGCATTTAATGCTTCTACTAAAATTGCAGAGACAACGGTTTTACCAATACCTGTATCTATTCCTGTGACAAAAAAAGATTTACTTTCCAAACCTAAATATATTATTTCCCTTCTACTCTTCTCTTTTCTGCCATTTGTAAAGCATAATAAGCATTAACTACTCCACCTGATTCTGAAAGTTCACCAAACTTAACACTTGGCACTTTACCATCATCGAAAGAACCCGGTAGATTCACTTTCATATTTTTGTACATAACAGATGATTCCATTATAATTTCTCTTAAATCTCTTGCGGAAAGTTTTGGATAATAGGACCAAACTAATGCCGCTACCCCTGTTACAACCGGACAAGAAAAACTAGTTCCATTCATCATATCATAATTATCGTCTGGAGATATTGAGATTACTTTTACTCCTGGTGCAAATATATGCACTTTTTTAGCACCATAATTTGAAAAATTGGCTGTCATTTTTGCTTCGAAATCTTTTGAATTTGCTCCAACCGTTAACCAAGTAGAAACATGATTTCCTTTTTCCGAATATGGAGTGGGATAATGTGTTTTTACGTCAACATCTTGTCCTTCGTTACCCGATGCCGCGATCATCAATACACCTTTACTTTCAGCATACTTAATTGCAGCATAAACTTCACTCTCCATAGGAGAATAACCTTTACCAAAACTCATATTAATTATGTCAGCACCATTATCAACAGCATACCGAATTGATAAAGCAACATCTTTATCATATTCATCACCGTATGGAATTGACCTTAAGGCCATTATTTTGACTCCGGTAGCAATCCCATTAACACCCATTCCATTGTTTCTAACAGCGCCAATTATTCCTGAAACCATACTCCCATGATCTGCATTTGGGCCTTTTACGTCTCCATTGCCATAAAAAGCATCCTTCATGTCAGTAAGATTATCACCTATTACATTACTTCTCGCATTCAAATCAAGATTTAAATAACCTTCTGTGAAAACCTTATAATAGTCGATAGCACCTTCCAAGTAAGCTAAGTTTGTTCCGCTTGAAAGTAATTTTTTATACCCATGAATTAACGAATCTTCCGATTCTATTCCTTTGATATCATCCATCGAAATTGAATCCTGTTGCAAAAATGCTTTCAAAGCCTTGTTGGCTTTTTCAATTTCCAAAATACTATTAGTATATCGCTCGATTATTTCACCATATTTTACAACATAGGATTCGTATTCCACTTTAGCTGCTGTATACATCTCAAAATCAGCTTTATCTTCTTTGGTAATATCCTTAGCTGTTTTTAAATCATACTTAGCCTTGTAATCCCTGTAAATTCTTGTCACCTCAAGGTTTTCGATATTTAAATGCTCTCCTTTGCTATTTCCTATAAAATTCCATCCATTAATATCATCGATATAGCCGTTTTTATCATCATCAATACCATTATCTGGGATTTCGTCTTTATTTATCCAAACCTGTCCCTTCAGGTCTTCGTGTCGGACATCAACACCTCCATCAATAACAGCAACGATAATTTCTTTCTGCGGTTTTTTATCTTTCAATATTGTTTCATATGCTCTATCAACAGCAGTTCCACAGACCTTATCCAATTCTGGAGATTTATTATACCAATTTAAATAGTCTGCTTCTAGAGAGTCTACAGTGGTGACTTGAGCATATGCGTTTACAGTAACAAGTGTAATGAATATAATGAGATACCTATTCAAAATGCAGGGGTTAGTTTCTTATTGGATGAAATTACGAAAATTGTCCTAAAAGAATTAGAATAACTTTTTATACAACAGTAAACTTATCAACTATTTGCATAGCCTTGTCGTCTAATTAAGACAATCTATCAGCTTATTTACTTCCTTTACAGAATTGAAAGAATGAAAGCAAATTCTTAGCCTTTCCGTACCTTTAGGAACCGTTGGAGAAAGTATCTCTTTAACGTGTAATCCATTATCTATTAGCTGCTTAGATACTTTTTTAACATTTTCGCTTCCCGGAATAATAACGGATACAACGCACGCATTACCTCCAGTAATTAAATCTCTCGATGCGCCTATTTTAGAAATAAAATAGTTTTTTAACTCTAAAGCCAGATTATGTTCATAACTATTTGAATCATAAAGCCTTGTTAGCTTATGATATTGCTCCCGTATGGTTAATATAGTTTCTGGAGAAGGGGCTGTTGTATAAATAAAGGAGCGACAATAATTAATCAAATAATTCCTCAAAACTTCGCTACCAAGTATAATAGCACCGTGCGAACCCAGGGCCTTACCAAATGTTACTACGGTTGCAAATACTTCTTTTTGGAGGTGTAGTTTTGCTACCAAACCATCTCCTTTGTCTCCTACAACGCCAACAGCATGGGCTTCATCTACGATCAAATTAGCTCCGAAATTTTTACATGCTTTTGAAATTTTTAAAAGATCAGGAGAATCACCATCCATTGAATAAATGGACTCTACAGCAACAAAAACATTACCTTTCGATTTAGACAAGCGTTCCTCTAAATGCTGAATATTATTGTGCTTAAAAGGAAAAGAATCTGCGTTCGACAACCTAATTCCATCTCTTATAGAGGCATGAATTAATTCATCATATATAACAGTATCTCCCCTATTTGGTATTGTCGAAAATAAGCCAAGATTCGCTACATAGCCAGAATTAAAAATTAACCCAGATTCTGCTTGATGAAAATTGGCAATTTCCTGTTCCAATTTTTCAATATCTGCACTATTACCTGAAATTAATCGAGAACCCGTAGATCCAAACTGCGTCAATTTATTTTGATCTCGGGAAAAACCTAAATAATCATTCGAAGAAAAATCACAGAATGCTGAATAATCTTTTAATTCTCGATAAAGGCCTTCTTCAATTCGTTTGTTTAATTTATCCTGTAGTATTTGAAGAATTGATTGCAAAGGCTACAGTTCTTTAACAGAAGTAACTTTTCTTACTTCTTTTCCTTTCTGTTTTGCTGCCTCGTTTCTTTCAATTTTGTGTTCTGGCCGTGACCATTTTATTTTTTCTTTGCTTTCTGGAGATTCTTTATATGCTTCGTTGATTTTTGGCTTATCGCCTTTCTTGTATGCCTTCATTGGCACAAGACCTAATTTATTAAACAAGGCTAAATCGTTGTTAAACTCCGGATTTGGAGTAGTCAACAATTTATCTCCTGCAAATATAGAATTGGCACCAGCCATAAAGCACAATGCTTGGCCTTCGTCAGACATTTCAGTTCTTCCAGCTGACAATCTAACTGCTGAATGTTCTAATACAATTCTTGTTGTAGCAATCATTCTTATCATGTCCCAAATTGGAACTGGATTTTGCTCTTCAAGTGGAGTTCCTTCAACGGCAACTAGAGCATTGATGGGAACAGATTCAGGTTGGGGACGCATTAAAGAATAAGTATACAACATACTAATTCTGTCTTCGTCTTTTTCTCCCATTCCGATAATTCCACCTGAGCAAACTGTTAAATCAGCTTTCCTGGCGTTTTCAATGGTTTGCAATCGATCTTCATAACCCCTTGTTGAAATGACCTCTTTGTAATATTCTTCTGATGTATCTAAATTGTGGTTGTAAGCATATAGACCGGCATCAGCTAATCTCTTGGCTTGATTTTCAGTTAACATACCAAGTGTACAGCACACTTCCATATCCATTTGATTGACCGACTTTACCATTTCTAGCACTTGATCAAAATCAGCATCATCTTTAACATTTCTCCAAGCTGCACCCATACAAACTCTGCTTGAACCCATGTCTTTTGCTTCTTGAGCATGTCCCTTGACCTCTTCAACACTCATTAATGAATTTCCATTGATATCAGTATGGTATCGTGCTGCTTGTGGACAATACCCGCAATCTTCAGGACAACCGTCCGTTTTAATAGACACCAATTTACTTATTTGAACTTCTCTTGGGTCGTTGTACTTTCTATGAACTGTAGCTGCTTGATACAACAATTCAAGTAGTGGTTTATTATAAACTTCTCTTATATCTTCTTTCGTCCAAGTATTCATAAAAATCTATTTTTATATTACAAATGTAAAAGGGATTCTCTAACAATTAAAAAGATTGCTGGAAAGATTCCCAATATTTGTAAACATTTAGCAAAGTTAAGAACACTTATTTCTTATAGCAAGCTACTAGACAAAGGTTCCATAAAATTCTTGCACCAACTATAGCATCTACTTTTGTATTACCTGGAGCTACTTCACATAAATCAAAACCTATTATTTCTCTTCCCGATTTTACCACTTCAAAAAGCAGATAGATAGCTTCTTCAAATTCTAGACCTCCAGGAACGGGCGTGCCCGTACTCGGACATAAATGGGGCTTAAGACAATCAATATCAAAGCTTATATAAACTTTCTGAGGTAGCCTGCTGACAATATCTTTACATTGCTCCGACCATAATGCCCCTTCAAACTGCCTACTTTTTAGGTCCCAATCAAAAAAAGAGGTGATTCTTTTATCAGCATTAATAAAATCTATTTCACTCTGAGAAATATCCCTTACACCTACCTGAACTAATGAAGCAACACTTTTATGTTGCAATGCATTGTACATTATAGAAGCATGTGACTGCGCAAAACCTTCATAGCCTTTTCTCAAGTCTGCATGCGCATCCATTTGTAGAATACCAAAAGAAGCATATTTGTCCGCCAAAGCATCTATCAAACCTAAAGGCACACTATGTTCGCCTCCTACTACCCCTACTTTTTGGCCATTATTAATAGCTTTGGCAGATCGCTTCTTCAAATTATCGCACAAATAATTCTGAGCTACTGCAATTTCCGCTACCGTTTCTAGATGCTCTTTATTTTCTTTTAAATTACCTCCGTTTTCTAAAAAGTGGATATACTTCGCCGTTCTTTCCGCTAGCTTATCATTTATATTTTTCCAATCTTCTGAAATAGGCGTCATAAAAAACTTTGTTTTCCAAGCACTTTCAACCTCAGGATGAAAAAAATCGAGTTGAGTAGAAGCTTCTAATATCGCCTGCGGACCAGCAGAAGATCCTTTGCCATAAGAAGCAGTCGCATCCCAAGGAACAGGAATCAACAATATTTCGGTTTCATTTTCGGTAGCCTGAAAACCAAATATATTCCCATTATTTACACCAACATCATTTGGATTAAAGCTCATTATATACCTTTTCTATTGTTTTATTTCCAACCATTTTTCGAACATAGTTAGGCAATGCAAAAGAACTTACATGAATTGCCTCATTGTAATAATTCAAGTCCTTTATAAAAGAAACATCATTCACCAATGAAAAGTTAACCAAAGTTGGTTCAATTGAACCTTTCACTCCCCATTGAAAACTCCATATTCCCGTAGGATATGATGGCACGTTAAATAAAGACAGCTTCGTTTTTTCCACTCCAAAAATTTCTTGAAAAGTGGTATTCAATTCTACAAAAACGCTTTCATTAAACTTTGGAGATTCTCCTTGAGCAACAAGAATGCCCCTCTCTTTTAAAATACGCTTACAGTTCAAAAAGAAATTTTTTGAGAACAATCCTTTTGCTGGGCCCACCGGATCTGAACCATCAACTAAAACTAAATCGTATTCTTGCTCATTTGCGTTTTGAACAAAAGATATCCCGTCTGCAATTATTACTTCTAACTTCGGGTTATCAAATTCTGAAGCAATTGTTGGCAAAAACTGTTTGCACGCCTTTATAACTACTTCATCAATTTCCACCATCGTTACTTTCTCAACGCTTTTATGTTTTAACACTTCCCGCACAGTTCCACCATCTCCTCCACCAATAACAAGGACATTCTTTACATTTCCATGAGAAAACATTGCTGGATGGGCGATCATCTCATGGTAATGAGCTTCATCTTTTTCAGTTGTCATAACCATTTGATCAATGGTCAGCATTTTCCCATAACGGTATGTATCTAAAATTTTAACTTCTTGAAAATCCGATTTCTCTTTAAATAATTGTTTGCTATACCGCAGGGAAAGTGCTTGAGAATCGTCTTTATCCGTAAACCATATATTTCGTTCTATGCTTTCTTTCCCTATATTATCCTCTACCGTACTTCGGAGTGATTCCAGATCAACATCCATTCTTGATAGCATTTTAATGGCTCCTCGATTCATTTCAAGAGCGGAATAATTTTTCGCACCAAAACTTTCCTTTAAAAAATCAAATGCCTTCCAGGCATCTACCTCATCTCCACATGTAAATAAATCTACTGCAGCATAACCGTACTCTGGCCATGTATGTATCGCTAAATGGCTTTCTTGAATAACCACGACCCCTGAAACACCATAGGGAGAAAAGTGGTGAAAAGAAGAATTAATTACGGTTGCGCCAGCAATGGTAGCTGAATCAACCATAGTTTGCTCAATAAAAGCAACATCGTTCATTACTTGCGGATTACAACCTGTAATCTCTACCAAAATATGATTTCCTAATGATTGCATTGCTCTTTATGAATTAATGGTTTGAATTGAATATTTTTTACAAAAATCGGATATTACTTTTAATAATCTTACTTTTGAATGTGCGATTTTTAGTCTTTATATTATTATCAGCCTTAATTAGTCTTTCGGCCACTCCGGGAAACTACTCTTACACTTTTGCTGTATTAAAATACAACGGAGGTGGAGATTGGTACTCCAACCCTACTTCACTCCCAAACTTGGTGAAATATTGTAATACCTCGCTTGGAATGAACATTGATCCTAATGTTGCCAGTATAGAGGTCTCTAGTCCCGAATTATTCAATTACCCCTTCTTGCACATGACTGGGCATGGCAATGTAGTTTTCAATCAGCAAGAAGCTGAAAACTTAAGAAACTACCTATTGGGAGGAGGATTTCTTCACATTTCAGACAATTACGGAATGGATAAATTCGTTCGTCCTCAAATGAAAAAAGTGTTTCCAGAATTAGATTTTATAGAACTTCCTTACGCACATGCTATTTATCATCAAACATATGATTTTGACAAAGGCCTTCCAAAAATACACGAGCATGATTCCAAGGCTCCCCAAGGTTTTGGAATTATTCATGAAGGAAGATTAATTTGTTTTTATGATGTTGAATGTGACTTAGGAGATGGTTGGGAAGACGCAGAAGTTCATAATGACAGTGAAGAAGCACGCAATAAAGCACTCCAAATGGGCGCCAACATTATCCAGTTTATTACAATGGAAGTAAAGGAATAGACTAAGCTTTCATATGCTTTAAATTAACAGCATAAAGTATCTCGAAAAGAAGCACCAGAAATAGCGTAACAACGACGGTTAAGGTAGATATTAGATTGGGCCAAGGCATTACTATTATAATCAGTGAAACCAGACCAATTTGAGCTAAAGTATATAACCAGAATCCATTTCTCTTTAAATTAAACATCATAAAAACAGCAATTCCTTCAACTAAAAGAAAAATAAGGTTCCCTAAATTAGTGATACGAAGATTATCTCTAGAAGCTTCTAATACTGCAATGGAATCATCAAGGAATGGCATTTCATCCATACCATCATAAACCGCAATTGCTTCGTCAATTTGCGCCATTTGTTTTTCTTCTGATGAAAGTGAATTAACCAATGCTCCTAGAACTCCAATAGCAACATAAATCCAACTTAGAATAGCTAACACAGTAATGAAAGCTGGTCTCTTTCGAGGTGCTTCATTATTAAACTCTCCATCGTCAAACACTTCTAAATCTTGATTTTCCATTGGATATTTTTTTTATATGACAAATGTAATCAAAGGATGTTAATCAAGCCACCTTACTTCTTATTATCTTTTTCTGCAAGAACTATACAACCGACTACAGATGTTCTCTAGAAACTACTCCCTAACCACTCTAAACTCTTCCGTTATATCTCTATAACTCACCCTAAACACATAGATTCCTTTAGCGTGTTTTTTAAGTGATACAATGGTTTTTGTGGTGGTTTCTAATAACCTTCCAGATAGATCATAAACTTCAATATCAACAGGACCATTATACCCCGTTATATCGATGGTTATTTGGTCGGATGTGGGGTTGGGATGAGTGTTTAAATTGGAAATAATTTCATCAATACCATTTGGGCTTCCCGTACAATATATATAATCAGCATAGAATATGGTATCGCTACATCCTGTATTAATATCTTCTGCGATGAGCGTTACATCGTATAATCCATTATACATATACTCATGGAAAACACTTGGATTATTACTTTGAAGTATAGTTCCATCACTAAAGTTCCAAGTGAAATTATAATTGGATGAATTAGGAGTGGTATTGGTGAATTCAACTAAAAAAGGAGGGGATGTAAAAGAATTAGTATTAACCGTAAAATCAGGACTGAATTGGTTGGGGTTTACCGTGAGGTCTATAGTTATAACACTATCACATCCAAATGAATTAGGAATGGTGTCATTGTAAATACCTGTAGAATTGTAGGTACTTCCTGATGGAGATGTATAGGAATAACAAAC
>ENA-OSET01003846-OSET01003846.1-sediment-metagenome-genome-assembly--contig:-NODE-3846-length-13556-cov-20.014244_pt1 | contig 13556 bp, 10 predicted proteins | sample MGYA00237882_ERZ534229 | MGnify/ENA primary metagenome ERZ534229 (study PRJEB26408, sample SAMN06266212) | sediment metagenome | isolation source: Hudson Canyon methane seep mesocosm | place...
AAACTTATCTGCGTCTGGATCGCAGAGTGAAAGAGAGTCCGCCAGATAATGCCAGAGCCCTGGCTTTTCGAATTGCCTTGAATTTGGCTATTGATTATCAACGTAAAGCGGTGGTGAGAAACCGGCATGCTTCTGATTTGGAATATGATGTTGCGCTTGAAATTACTTCTAATCAGTCAACTGAACCCGATAAGACTATCAGTGCTCAGCAACAAATGGCGTTGATGAAACAGGCTTTGAATGAATTACCTGTTAATAGTCGGACGGCTTTTTATATGCATAGTGTGGATGGCCTGAAATATGCTGAAATTGCAAAGAGAATGGGAATTTCTAAATCCATGGTCAATAAATTATTGTCACAAGCCATGACGCATTGTGCCATGCGGATGGATAAGTAGAGCGACCATGAATAGTTTTTTACTAAATAGTGATCATCTGTCCTCTTCAAACGTTATCTATAGTAACCGTTCAAGAATAAATATTTTAATGTTATTAACGCATGTCTAAATTATCGAGTGCTACTGAAATATCAGAGCAGAAACAGCAAGCCATCGACTGGTTGGTGAGGTTGCGAGCGGATGATATGGATGATGATGAACTTTGTGCTTTTGCTGATTGGTTAGCAGAGGATCATGCGCATTCTGAAGCATTTTCTGAGGCTGAAGTGTTATTTGATACGATGGCTTTAGCTGCGGCGGATGTTCCTGAAGGTGCTCACGGTCAAGTAGAAAATGAATCCCCTATTCAGCAAAATAAAAAAGATAAAGACAGTCATTCAGGCGGCTTTTACCATTGGCTGATTGCTCCTTTGGCAATTGCAGCAACATGGTTGTTTGTGGTTAATTTATTTTTTCCGCAACAAATGAGCTTTCTGGATAATTGGAGCAGTGATTATTACACCCAAACAGGCGAGTTGCGTGAAGTTGTGCTGTCTGATGGCAGTGTAGTCATGTTAAATACTAATAGTGCTATTTCAGTGGCTTATCATGGTTCTAGTCGCACAGTTACTCTACATCATGGTCAGGCGCGCTTTACCGTTGCTAAAGATGTTAATCGCCCTTTTGTGGTAGAAGCTGATGATCTGAGAATTAAGGCTTTAGGGACGGTGTTTCAGGTTTATAAAAAGGTAGCCGATGAACTGAGTGTTACCGTGCAGGAACACGCGGTTGCCATTAATAAAAGACAGGATGATACTTTTGATGAGGCTGTAGTTGTGCAAACAGGACAGCAATTAAACTATCAAATAGATAAAGTTTTATTGCCAGCAAAAAATATTGAATTAAGGCAAAAAACGGCATGGCAACAACAGCGATTGATTATTAATGATCAGCCCTTGGGGGATTTGATAGCAGAATTACAGCGCTATAGAAATGGTCGTGTTTTTCTGGCAGATGATCAGCTTAAACAGTTGAGGGTTACAGGTGTTTTTTCGCTTGATAATCCTGATGCGGTTCTAGACTCTGTTTGTAAGGCTTTAAATCTAAAGCAGACACGAGTGGCTAAATGGTGGAGTATTGTGCATCGATAATAGAGACAGTGATTTATCTGGAGTAGAAGTAAATAGCTGCTTTTAGATCTAGTTACCACGGTCTCCATCACTGCCATTAAGTTGAAATATTTAAGAAAATATTTTTTGCTCTTAAGCCCTCTCCTGATGGAGAGGGTTGGGTGAGGAGAAATTAAAATAAACCTTTTTCGCCTTAACTTAATGACAGTGACGGTCTCCGTGGAAACTCATAAAAGGACGCTCCCGCGTCCCGTGACGCAGGCGCGTCACAAACTGCATTCCCACGCAGCGCGTGGGAACGAGGAATGTTTTTTTCAATAAAACCAAAGATGGCAGGCTGCTAGTGTCTCTAAAATGGCTGAGACTGATGGTAATCAGGAAAAAATTAATTTATTAGCTGATAAAAAAAGAGATTAAATGGATTTACTTCTTTATGGCAAATTTAGATTAAAGAAAGCAGTTACAGTCTGCTTATTACTTGTGTTGTTGAGTGATACTGCCTTTTCTACTGAAATCATTCATCAATACGATATTCCAGCACAATCATTAAATAATTCTTTAATGCAATTTGCTACTGAATCTAATCTGGAACTGATTTTTCCTGCCGATAAAATTCGTGGGCTAGATTGTAAAGCGCTAAATGGGCAGATGACTCCAGAGCAAGCATTAGATAAGCTGCTGCAAGACAGTGGATATCAGTATCGTTTTATTAACCCCAAAACCATAACACTAAGTCCACAGATTGAATCTGGAATTCAGGGTTTTGAACCCGTTGCTCCAGAATTCGCGAAGCAAGCACCAGGAATAAAAGTTTTGCACCCCTTAACGGTTATGGGAAAACAGCCCACAGATAAAGTCCGTAGCAATATATCAAGGCCTTATCATGCCTTTTATACAAAAAGTGCGACCAGAACTGATACAAAAATCAAGGAAACACCGCAGTCAATTCAGGTTATAACGCGGTCTTTAATTGATGACCAGGGTAGTTTGAGTGTCAGTGAAAGTCTTAAAAATATTAGTGGGGTAACGGTTGGACATACACAATTGACCCCGAGTTTTGACTTTACTCAGATCCGTGGTTTTAAAGCCGAACAATTATTAGATGGCTTTACCCAATATTATAATTCTGGGGATAGAGAAAGTCTGGTCAATATCAAACAAATTGAAGTGTTAAAAGGGTCTAATGCTTTACTTTATGGAGGCGGTTCAGGTTCGCCAGCAGGCGGTTTGGTTAATATTGTGTCCAAATTGCCTGAAGAACAAGTGATAAGAGAAGCAGGGGTTAAATACGGCAGTTATCAATATTATCAGCCTTATTTCGATTTCAATCAGCCAATCAATGAGCAGTTATTGTTTCGTTTAAGCGCTGAATATACGCATTCGGGTAGTCATATTGATATGCTTGAAACGGAAAGATATAACATTAACCCTGCTTTGACTTTAACGGATAATGACGATACCTCTTTAATTTTGCAGGGAAAGATATCAAGTTGGGAGCAAATTGATTATCAGGGTCTACCCGCGCAAGGCACGGTAACTGGAGATTTTACTATTCAGCCAGAAACCTATCTGGGGCCAAAAGATATGGAGCCAAGCAAAGCTGAATTTTATGGCGTTTGGGGGACACTAGAGCATGCCTTTAATCATCGCTGGTCTTTATCTTTAAAAGCACGTTATTCACAGTCCAAATTTGATCAGAAAGTACAAGCTATCATCGGTGTTGATGGCTTACAGGCCGACCAGGCTTTTATCGCACCTTCTACCTGGGCTTTGTTCAATACTCAGCTGTTTCAGCAACAGCAAGAATTAAGTTTTGTTGGCAATATATTGGCAAAGTTTACTTTGGGTATTACGGATAATAAATTGCTTTTAGGCGCAGACTACAGCCAGTTTGAGGATGAAGGCTTTATTGATGCCAACTCTTTACCTCTGGGATTTATCGATTTAGCTCAACCACAATTTTTAATGCCTTATCGCCAACCTGGCGCGGGGAATAACAATATATTTGTGGTAAATACCACTTATGGTGGCTATTTTCAGTTACAAAGCAGTCTATATGATCGTTTGCATTTGTTAGCAGGGGTTCGTTTAGGTCATGTGGCAATTGATTATAAAAATGTTTCTCCAGGGTTTAATGCCGCTGCACAAACCCGTGAAACAAAAATATTGCCTAGAATAGGCGCGAGCTTAGATGTAACTGAAGATATGTCATGGTTTGTCAGTTACAGTGAAGGCATGCGAGGTCAACCTTTTATCAATTTTGTAACAACACCTGAGCCAGAACTATCTCGACATGTGGAAGGGGGAATAAAATTCGACTTTTCTAATGGTTTATCGGGGCAAGTCGCTGTCTATCAGATAGATCGGGAGCATGTTGCGATTACCGATAACTCAGATCCTTTGCGCAGGTCAAAAACGACAGGTAAGCAACGCTCGCAGGGAGGTGAGCTTGATCTCACTTGGCAACTTAATAATAGTGTTAGTTTTTTAGCTAGTTATGCTTATACAGATGCCCGATATATCAAACATCAGACAGTAAGTAGTAATGGCCAGCCTATTCCTCATATACCTAGACATTCCGGAAAAATTTGGGCTAATTATCAATTCGATCAAGCAGTTTTCGATGGATTGAGTCTTGGTATCGGTGTGTATGCTCAATCAGGTGTTTATTTAGAAAACTCGCAATATAGTAAAGCTGATAGCTTTTATTCAGTTGATGCTGCACTTAATTATAAAGTTGGGAATGTTGAGTTTAGTGCCGCAATAAAAAATCTGACTAATGAACACTATTTTGAAAGTCTTAATTATTTCGGTGGACGATTTGTCCCTAGTCAGCCGATTTCTGCTTATCTTAATCTTTCATTTCACTATTGACCTTTCAGCTATTTAGCAAGGGTATCCTTCGTGTTTTGGCAGCAAATTCTAAAACATAAAATTCTTAACTAGATTAAGTTCTCTTACTTGTCTGCTCTTTGCAGTACTTATTGCAAGTGCCCCCCATCTTTTTATTAAAAGATAATTGTTTTAATTTATTGAAAATTAAGGGCTATACAAGTTTTTTTAGTGAACTTAATCAATAAATAAAAATTATTTCATGTTTTTTGTGATCGATTTCACGTTTTAAACGGCTTATATAGTAAGGACGGATTTTTTAATTCATTCCTTATAAACAAAATTAAAGATATTTTGTTTATAAGGAATGGTATATGGATATTTGGCAGAATTATCACTGTAAAAAAGAGCAATTAAAACAATTGCAACTATATAACAAATTTAGATTTTTAAGGACGACAATGAAAGCAATCACTTTTAACTATCAAAATAGCTTTAAAGCAAAACACGTATTAACGGCTGGTGTATTGGCATTAACTGGATTATTGGCATCTGCAACAGCTAGTGCATCACTAGTTTCTGGTAATGCAAGTTTCTCAATCAATAATGCCGCGGTTGCAGGAACAAATGCAAGTGGCTGGTTTTTTGATAGCTATTGGGGGGCTGGTTCTAATGGTGTGGCTATTAATGCAAGTACAACTGGCGGACCAGTACTTACCTCAACAGATGAATTCACCTTAAGTACTTCTGTTAATACAAATACAACTACTACAGCTGATAATGGTATTGACCGGACCTTACAAGCAACTACGATGGACAGCAGTAATACTTCGGCAGGGCAAATTGGTTTGAGTGGTGCTTTGCGTATGGGTGAGCCGACTGGCTTGGGTGGTTATTTATCACCTTACGATTTTAATTTGACTAAGGCTGCAGGTGTTTGGACCATTTTTGGAAATGGTGCAGGTTTTGGTAATGCACCCGTTTTTACCTTAAGTTCAGTTAATGAGTCATTAAATACAAGTGGAGAATTGCTACTAAGTGGTGATTTACAGTGGGCAGGTGGTTTTGGCTATGCACTTGTACTGGGTGCAGATACTTCTACTGTTATTGGTTCATTTAATTTAGCACCTTCTGCTGTGCCCGTGCCGGCAGCTGTATGGTTGTTTGGTACTGGACTTGTTGGTTTGATTGGTGCAGGTAAACGTAAGAAAGTTCAGATGGTTTGATGTATGAAACCTTGAACTATTGATTCAATTCCCAAGGTTTTTTGATAGGAGCTTTGGGTACTGAATATTGGTCAGTGCATTATTAATGCCTGGCAATAAGCAAAAGGGATTTTAAAACCTTGTGTCTTTTCTTTACCTTTCCTCGGCCCATTTTAAAAATGAATTATTTAAAAAAATTAGTTTCACCAGCAGCAATAGCATTATTAGCTATTAGTTCATTTCCCTCATTTGCCAGCAGTATTAGTGGTGGAGCAATGACTATCAATTTTGATAGCACGGCTTTAGCTGCAGCATTTGATCATGAGACAGACCCAAATAGACCTGCTTTTTATCTTGAAGAGTATTTTGATAGATCTGCTTATGAAAATTTATCCAATGCAGAGATATTAAGCACGCATTTTATAGCTGGAACGGATGAAATTTCAGGGCTTGGGAGAGAGTTAACAGTTAATGGTTCTGTTGTAACGGGTCGTAATAAAGCAACTGATTTTTCCTTTGATACTACTGATATAGAAGGGACTGCATCAGGAGCTATTGGTCTTGGTGGGGCTTTTAGATACCGTATTGATGTTCCATTTAGTATTAATGAAGAAGGTGATGAAACTGGAAATCGTACAATTATAGGCGATTTTACGCTGGAATATGATGCCGCTCGTGCAATAAAGGGCCATTCTGGCTGGACATTGTTTAATCATGTTAGCTGGAGAGCGGATGTATTTGATTTAGATAATGTTATTGTGGATCAAACAGGTGATGCCTTAATGCTATCAGGTGACTTGGCTATAGGAGAGGGCTTTGATCACTTAGGTGGAAGTGTTGGTGCAATAGTTGGCGATTTTAGTTTGCAAACTAGTGTTGTACCTGTCCCTGCAGCTGTCTGGTTATTTGCTAGTGGTTTGGCTGGGTTATTTGTTTCTGGAAGAAACAACAAAAAGGTTGTTGTATGACAAAGTCAAAACTGAATATAACACTTGGCTGTCTAATAGCTTGTATTCCAATCACAGTGCAGGCGAATCCATCAGCTGTTATTACACAAAATGCTTATATAAGTCACCAGGTAAATGTTGATGTAAATGGACAAAATATAGTGGGTGATATAGGAAATGAGCCTAGTATTGCCATTAACTCACAGAACCCAAAAAATATTGTTATTGGTTGGCGTAGGTTTGATCCAAACCCATCTGCTAAACAAGGTGGATATGGTTACAGCTTTGATGGAGGAATTAGCTGGGTAAATGATGTGCTTCCAATACTGCCAAATCAAAACCGAACTGACCCCGTTCTGGATTCTGATTTGCAAGGCAATATTTATTATCAGTCGATGGCTCATGGCAGTGAAAATCGAAGTTCAGTTTTCAAATCAGCTGATGGCGGCGTAACTTGGTCAGATCCTGTATATCAGTTTCTCGGTGACAAAAACTGGATGGTTATTGATAAAACAAGTGGAGCCAGTCAAGGTAATATCTACAGTACCTGGCGGCGTGCTGGCAGTTCTCATCCTGATCCGGAATATACACCAACATATTTTGTTCGCTCTACTGACGATGGTGTCAGTTATCAGGAACCAGATATTGCTTTGCCTGCGACAAATCTTGGTTTTGGCCGAATTGCTGTTGGCCCTAATGGTGAAGTTTATTTATCTGGTGTGGAAGAAAATGTCATTGGCTCAAATTCAATCGGTATTTTCCGAACAGGGCACTTTTTCCTGAAATCTTTAGATGCTAAAGATTCAGCTATTTCACCAACCTTTACCGCTCAGCAGGTGGATATGGGGGGCAAGGTGATCTGGTTGTATACTTCTGATGGTCCTAATCCGCTGGGTGCTGATGGAGATGTACAAATTGCCACAGATATATCGAATGGTCCGATGCGCGGCAATATTTATATGTTTGCTTATGTGCACCCGTATAGCTGGGTAGAAGGTGATGATCCGGTTAATGTTAATTTTATTCGCAGTGAAGATGGCGGAGATACGTGGTCAGCCCCAATGCGCATTAATGATGATCTTTTAAGTGCGCATTCATTCCAGTACTTTCCCATGTTAGGTGTTGCATCTAATTCACGTATTGATGCAGTGTGGTATGACACTCGTAATGGTTCATTAACACCACCTTACCGTATGTCACAGTTATTTTATTCATATTCTTGGGATGGTGGACAAACGTGGAGTATAAATAAGGCGGTGACACCTGCTTTTAACACACACTTACCTAGCCGGATTATCAATGGCAAGGAACAGCAAGCTGACAAAATGGGAGACTATACGCATTTGGTTTCTGATGCTAATGGCGCTCATATTGCTTATACGGCAACATTTAATGGTGAGCAGGATGTGTATTATCTGAATGTTTTCCCTGATTGTAACAATAATGCAATTTCTGATGTAGTTGATCTTACTCAGGGTAGTAAAGATACGGATGCTAATCATATTCCTGATGAATGTGAAGTGGTCGTTATTCCTGGTGATCTGGATGCTGATGGTGATGTTGATAGAAATGATATGAGGCTTGTTTTGGCTTCAAGAAACCAGCCTGCGTCAGGTTCTGATGATCCTAAAGATTTAGATGGAGATGGCACAATCACCGTATTAGATGCTCGTAAAGTTAGATTGTTATGTACACGTTCTCGATGTGCCGTTAATTAAAAAGGAATTAAAATGAAAAGTTTTTGTAAGGCTATCTGTTTGGCTGCTGTGTTAAGTTTTTCTTGTACGATTCAAGCGAGTTCTTTGGGGTTTGGTTCTATCATTCAAACAGGTCAATTGTTAAATGTTGAATTAACTATCTCGGGTTTAGCTGATGGAGAGGCTGATTCGCTTAGTACCTATGATTTGGATGTTTTATTTGATTCCAGTCATCTTGAATATCTCAGTAGCAGCTTTGGTGATACTGAATTAGGGAATCAATTGGATCTTTTTGATTTTGGTGACAACTTTACTTATTCAGGTACGACAGCTCCAGGTGTACTCAATATTTTTGAGGAGTCATTTGATTTCTCTGAAGATTTGAATGACCTTCAAGCTAGCAGTTTTACTTTGGTAACAGTTGGCTTTGATATTCTTAAATCAAATACAAGTCAGATACAATTTTTAGTCAATGCACTTGGGGATGCTGATGGTAATCCGTTAGCCGCAACATTGAACTTAGCAGTAGTAACAACAGTCCCGGTGCCAGCAGCCTTTTGGATGATGGCAAGTGGGTTAGCCGTTCTTTATCGTAAAAAAGCACTGTAATATCAGATAAGGAAGGCAATGTTCGTCGCCTTTCATATTTTATATCTTTTTTAGTGATCAAATAGACATCAAACTGGTTTTGGAGCTTCTTGCTAGCGGTTTATTACACTACTGGGGGAAGTTAGAAAAGAGCATTGGAAAAGTTGCTCTACAGTTCTTATTCTTGACTAAAATGCTAGGTATTGACATAATTAAAAAATTATTTACAAGCTGGAATCAAACATAATGGCTGAACCAATTATTTTTACTGATAGCGCTGCTGCAAAAGTAGGGGCTTTAATTGCTGAAGAAGATAACAATAACTTAAAACTTAGGGTTTATATTTCTGGTGGTGGATGTTCTGGTTTTCAGTATGGATTTACTTTTGATGAAGAAGTTAATGAAGATGATACCCAAATTGAAAATGGTGGAGTCACTGTTTTAATTGATGCAATGAGTGTGCAGTACCTGGATGGTGCAGAGATTGATTATAAGGAAGATGTGTCGGGTGCTCAGTTTGTAATCAGAAACCCTAATGCGAGTACTACTTGCGGTTGTGGATCTTCATTCTCAGTTTAACTTACCCAGCTCACGCACTGCCATTAATTAAGCACATCCTATGCTAATAATTGTCTTAACTTGATGGCATTGAGCTCATGCAGGGTAAATTCCCCCAAGAATTGTCGCCCCTCTTGCGCCAGTGACTTCAGTTAAGTTGCCTGGCAAATTATTCATGGTTTGTCTGGCCAGCCAGGCAAAGGCCATGGCTTCTACATGATCGGGATTGATACCAAATTCAGCTGTAGAAGAGACGGGGTGTGATAAGTTGTTTCTGATTAATTCTATTAGATAGCTATTATGCATACCGCCCCCACAAATTAATGTGTGCTCGGATAAGGGCGCGTGTTGCTGAATTGCTTCAGTAATTGTATCTGCAGTTAAGTGGCATAAACTAGCCTGTATATCATTTGCGCTACAGTCAGGGGTGTGGCTGATCTTTTCATTTAACCAGGAAGGGGAAAAATATTCTTTTCCAGTGCTTTTCGGCAGGCTAAGTTTAAAGTATGGGTCTTGTTTAAGTATTTTAATAAGTTCGGGATTGGCTTTACCTGTATTCGCCCAGGAGCCATTTCTGTCATAGGTTAAATCCAGATTCTTTTGGATCCAGAAGTCCATTAGCGTATTTCCTGTGCCTGTATCAAAACCAATGGTCTTGTCAGCAGATAAGTAGGTTATATTCGCTATCCCCCCAATATTTACAATGCTAATGTTTTGTTTTGACAAGTCAAAGATCTGACCAAAAATAGCCTGATGAAATGCAGGGACTAAAGGGGCGCCTTGTCCTCCGGCAGCAATATCTCTTCTGCGAAAATCGGCAACAGTAGTAATGCCTGTTTGTTCAGCGATGATGTTAGGGTCGCCAATTTGCAAAGAAAATGGGCTGCTCAGTTCGGGGGCGTGATATATGGTTTGTCCGTGACTGCCTATGGCAGTAATATCTGTAGGAGTTAGTTTGTTGTTGTTGAGTAAGTTATTGCATGCCTTGGCAAATAAATGGCCTAGTTGGCTGTCTACAGTGCCATATTGGGTTAGGCGTATGGAAGAGTTAACTTGAGACAGATCTTGAATGTCATGCTTTATGTCTTCAGAAAAAGGTAGGTACTCAAAGTCTAGAAGTTTGATTATATTTCCATCAAACTCAATTAAACCGGCATCGATGCCATCGAGACTGGTTCCTGACATTAAGCCAATATACAGCTCGGACATACTTGTCTATTGCTTGTGTGCAAGTAGGGTGCTTGCTTTTGCTTTATCTAGCTGAGCCAGTAAGGGAGTCGTTTGTTTTTTAAACTCGGCTAGTAATGATCTTTTGATCGGTTTAGCATGAGGCAGTTTTACCGTTAACGGATTTCTGTGTACTCCATTGACGCGAAACTCATAATGTAAATGCGGGCCCGAAGCTAAGCCTGATTTTCCAACGTATCCAATAATATCGCCCTGTCTTACACGGCTTCCTACGCGCTGACCTTTTCTGTATTTAGACATATGAGCATAAAGTGAACTGTATTTTTGGCCGTGCTGTACGATCACAACTCGACCATAGCCTCCTTTGCGGCCACGGTAAATGATTTTACCATCACCTGTAGTCTTAATTTTTGTACCTGTTCTAGCTGCGTAGTCAACGCCTTTATGGGCGCGTATTCTATTTAAAACAGGGTGCTTTCTTTTTAGGTTGAAGTGAGAGCTAACGCGTGCAAAATCAATGGGGGTGCGTAAAAAGGCTTTACGCATGCTTTTGCCATCAGGAGTAAAGTGATTTGCAACGCCATTCTTATCTTCGAATCTAACAGCAGTAAAAGGGTGGCCTTGGTTAACAAATTCTGCGGCGATAATATTCCCGGGGCTTATTTCTTTATCATCAACAAATCTTTTCTCATAAACAACGGTGAATTGATCACCTTTGCGAACACTGAGGGCAAAGTCTATATCCCAGGCAAAAATGGCGGCCAGATCCATAATCATGCCATCAGAAAGCCCCGCTTCAATGCCGTCGATAAACAGGGATGAATTAATCGTTGCTTGGGTGCTGGCAATTTTGGTTTCTATTGTCTTGCTAGTCATTTCAACATTAAAGCCTTGGTCTGATCGACTTGCTTTAAGTGTGTCAATTAGGTTCTTTTTGTACGTGATGGTTTGTAATAGGCCGTCGCTATCAGTAGTAAAAACAAGCTTCTTACCGGGGAGGATAGATGCGAATTGTTTGCCTAGGTCATTTGCATGGGTAATGCTATGTAAATCGTTATTGCTAATATCAAGTTTTGAGAAAATTCCTGAAAGACTGTCGCCAGACTTTATTGTGTGGCTGATAGTATTAAGCTCAATTTTAGCGGCAACAGGGGCGGGCAAAACAACAGGCGAGCTAATGTTTACAGTGCTTGCATGTGATTGGATTGCAGGTATAGCTAGGGCATTATTTTCAAAGTTTGATGCGCCCTGTTCTGGTGTGATAAGAGCGTAGCAACCACTGGCGATAATAGCCGTGCTGATGCCTAAAAATAATGACTTGTATGTTTTGTTGTTCACGATTCTGTTTGTCTAAGTTGTTGTGTTTGTGTGCTTAAAAAAACTAAAATGTTGCTGATTTGGTACTAATTATAGCCTAAAGCGATATTTATTTCTGGTGATTGCTTCAATGTATTTATAATAGTAGCAATTAAATGTATTTAAAGCGATGGAGGAAATTGTGCAAGATGACATGTTGGAGCAGCTTAAACGTGGTGCTGATGAAATTTTAGTCGAGTCTGAGCTGGTAAAAAAGCTAGAAGAGAATAGGCCGCTGGTTATTAAAGCTGGTTTTGATCCAACTGCACCAGATTTACATCTAGGGCATACTGTATTAATCAACAAGTTAAAGCAATTTCAGGATTTCGGGCATGATGTTCAGTTCTTGATTGGTGATTTTACCGGGATGATTGGTGATCCGACCGGGAAAAATATCACTAGAAAGCCGTTAACCAAAGAAGATGTGCTGGAAAATGCAAAAACATATCAGGAGCAGGTATTTAAAATCCTTGATCCTGATAAAACAAAGATTGTATTTAATTCAACCTGGATGGATAAGGTTTCATCGGCTGACTTAATACAGTTGGCCGCAAAGCATACTGTTGCAAGAATGTTGGAAAGGGATGATTTTAGCAAGCGCTTTAAAGGTGGGCAGGCAATTGCTATTCATGAATTCTTATACCCATTAATACAGGGTTATGATTCTGTGGCAATGAAATCAGATGTTGAGTTAGGGGGGACGGATCAGAAATTTAATCTATTAGTTGGGCGGCAGTTGCAGGAAGTTTATGGGCAAAAGCCGCAAACAGTATTAACCATGCCAATTCTGGAAGGTTTGGATGGTGTGCAAAAAATGTCCAAGTCACTCAATAACTATATAGGTATCGCAGATGCTCCAGATGATATGTTTGGCAAAATTATGTCTATATCGGATGAATTGATGTGGCGTTATTTTGAGCTGTTAAGTTTTAGACCTATGTCAGAGGTTGGGCATTGGCATGAGGAATGTAATGCCGGGGCAAATCCAAGAAACTATAAAGTGGCTCTGGCACAAGAAATTGTGGAAAGGTTTCATAGTGCGGCGGCAGCGAAAAAAGCATTAGAGAATTTTGAGGCAAGATTTAAGCGTGGCGTGATACCTGATGAAATGGATGAGGTTTCTTTGCAGGCGATCGATGGCGGTTTTGCAATAGCAAACTTATTGAAAGAAGCGGGCTTAACAAAAAGTACATCAGATTCAATGCGGATGATCAAGCAGGGTGCGGTAAAGATTAATGGGGAAAAGGTAAGTGATCCTAAGTTAATAGTTGAAGCGGCAAGCAAGCATGTATATCAGGTTGGAAAAAGAAAGTTTGCGCGAGTAGAAATAAACCCTTGACGGTTGGTTTAATTGCTGTAGAATGCGCACTTCTTTCGACGCTGCCTCAGGTTGGAAGGGCGCAGGAAGCGACAGTTTATATTTTGGTTTGATCGGATTTAATTTCTTTCTGATTAAATATAAAAGTTTGACAAACGGAATTGAGGTTGTATAATGGCTGGCTCTTCGGGGCTAATTAATTTGCTTCCGAAAGGCTCTCAGGATGAGAGTTGATGGTTTTCTTTTTGGGATTGAGTGGCTTTTAAGTCGTTTGAATTTGAACTGAAAATTAAGTCAAAAAGGAGGTTGACAACGGGTTTTGACTCTGTATAATAGTCGGACTCAGCAGGGCAGTGACCT
>ENA-OSET01003848-OSET01003848.1-sediment-metagenome-genome-assembly--contig:-NODE-3848-length-13552-cov-3.666048_pt1 | contig 13552 bp, 9 predicted proteins | sample MGYA00237882_ERZ534229 | MGnify/ENA primary metagenome ERZ534229 (study PRJEB26408, sample SAMN06266212) | sediment metagenome | isolation source: Hudson Canyon methane seep mesocosm | place: USA:Hudson...
TGTGCAGCGAACTGGGCAGCTTTTTCGGGGGGGATTTCGCCAGCAGTATTTGCACCGTCAGACAATAAAATTAACACACGGCTTTGTTCAGGGCGTTGCTTTAAACGTTTAACGCCTAAAGTAATCGCATCACCAATAGCCGTCGCATTTCCTGCCATGCCAAGATAGGCTTCCTGAAGCAGCGTGTTGACCGTAACCGTATCAAAAGAAAGGGGAGATTGAACATAAGGCTCAGAACCAAACAGGATCAAACCAATACGATCCCCCCCCCTGTTTTGAACAAACTCGCTAACTACTTTTTTAACAACCCTCAATCGGGTAACTTGCGTACCCTTTATTTGCATGTCTTTTTCTTCCATGCTTGGCGATATATCAATTGCGAGCATTAGATCTCGCCCTGAAAGTGGAATATCTACCTGGTCACCAATATAAGTCGGTCGACAGATGGCAATTACAAGTAATAACCAAGCGAGTAAGAGTACAAACTGCTTCCACTTCGCTGTTTTTTGATCATTTTGTGCCTGACTAAAGCCTAAACTTTTAGCCGTTTCAAAAATGGGCAAATGTGGTGCTATATAACTAGGAGCTTGTACCTTACGTCGGATAATGACTAACCAGGGTAAAGGCAGTAACAGTAATAACCAAGGCCACTGTAGTTCAAATGCAGTTTGGCCGCTTAGCAAGTCCATCATGCTTTGATCCTCTTGATCCATTTTTCTATTCGAACTAAAGCATTTTCATCTAGATTCAAGCACTCGGCTTGATAATGACTGTAACAGAGCAATTCTATATCCTGCTTTTGCAATAAACCTTCTGGTTTTCTGAGAATGTCCGCCCATATTTTACCGTGAGTAGCCAATAAGGAGTTGTCGTGTTGCAGGCTGGCCGTACAACGCTTAAGGAGGGCGTTAATGGTTGCTAAGCCTTGAGGAGAGGGTGCTTGCTGATAAACAGGTTTAAGTCGCTTGAATTCTTTAAGCGCTGCACGCCTCCAAGCATTGTTTTTGTACCACCTAAAAGTAAACCATAGAAGTGCAGTAAGACAGACCACTGCAATAATGCTTAATAAAATCCAGCCAATAGCCGGCGGCCAGGAACCGATAGATTGAGGGCTGTGTACATCTTTAAGTTGTGCCAGTAATTGGCTAGTCGGGTCCATTAAGCACTTCTCACAGAAAATAACATACGTTGCAGGGAGTTCATTGGCGCTTCATGGGTTGAAACTTCAATAAAGGGAGCTTTCAAACGTATACTTAAACGCACTAAGTTCTCTTTTTGTTGTTTTGACCAGTTTGCATAATTTTGACGTGTGGTGCTTGATTGAGAGTCGATGACCAGGGTTTCAGTTCCATCTGATACAGGGTAAAAACCAGGGGGAGGCAATTGCTGCTCGATTGGGTCAATCGTGCGTACCAAGAGTAACTCATTATGCTTTGATAGCATCGTTAGACGTTTTTCACTTTCTTCATTGAGATGTCTAAAATCACTTATGATCACAATAAGCGTGCCAGGCTTTGCTAGGCGAATGGTTTCAATTAAAGCGTCATTAAAATGGAAAGCGCCTTCAGGTACGGGAGTACTAATATCCAGAGCTTGGTTGAAATCACTAATCCCTTTTAATAAGCGCATGATGCTTTTTCGGTTTCGAGCAGGTTTTATTTCCTGATGGCCTTGTTCTGAAAAAACGATACCGCCAACACGATCATTATGTTCCAATGCGGCCCAAGCAAAAAGCGCTGCAGTTTCTGCTGCTCTTACGGATTTAAAAGCTATCTGGCTTCCGAAAAATTGCGAGCGAGATTGGTCACATACAATTAAAAGTGGTCGCTCTCTTTCCTCATTAAATAACTTGGTATGTGGCTTCTGTCTTCTAGCGGTGACCCGCCAGTCAATACTGCGCACGTCGTCACCAGGCTGGTACATACGCACTTCAGAAAATTCCATGCCCCGGCCACGAAACTTGGAGTGATGCAAACCCGCTTGAGGTCTCGTAGGGCGCTTGGCTTTGGGGAGGCTTAAATTTTTTACCGACCAGCGTAAACCCATCAACTGTTTTAGTGAGCAGTAAGGCCCTGTACAACCAGTCTGGGATACATCTACAACTAAGTTATTAGTTTGCGTACTTATATCTGCTGATGGAGCTGTACTAAAAAAGTCACTTATTCGTTTTAACATCGAAGACATTCACTAACTAATAATTATGAAAGAGGAACACGGTGAATCAATTCATTAATAACCTGGTCCGTGGTGATACCTTCGGCTTCAGCCTCAAAGGTGATCAGAATTCGATGACGGTAAACATCGTGTAGTACAGCACGTACGTCGTCAGGGCTAACGAAATCTTTTTGCTGTAACCAGGCGTAAGCTCTTGCACAACGGTCCAAGGAAATCGTACCACGCGGGCTTACACCAAAATCAATCCAGCGCGCGAGGTCATCCCCATATTTTGCAGGCTGTCGGGTCGCCATGGTTAGGTGGATAATATAATCTTCAACAGCTTGACTCATATGTAGATTGTTAATTTCTTCGCGACCGGTAAAAATTGCTTGCTGTGAAATCTTGGCTAGCGCATCTTGAACTTGATCTGTTTGTGATTGTTCTGCCCGAGCAAGTTTCAAAATACGGTGTTCAGACTCCTGGTTCGGATAATCAATTTTAACATGCATTAAAAACCGGTCTAATTGTGCTTCGGGTAGAGGGTAGGTGCCTTCCTGCTCAATCGGGTTTTGCGTCGCCATGACTAAAAATAATTGATCTAAAGGGAAAGTCTCTTTACCGACACTAACCTGCCTTTCTCCCATTGCTTCAAGTAAAGCAGATTGTACTTTGGCGGGGGCACGGTTTATTTCATCTGCAAGAATCAAATTATGAAAAATTGGGCCTTTTTGAAAATGAAACATACCGTCTTCAGCACGATAAATTTCTGTACCGGTTACATCGGAAGGTAATAAATCGGGTGTAAATTGAATTCTTTGAAAGTTTCCTTCAATTCGGTCAGACAGTTCTTTTATCGCTTTTGTTTTGGCAAGCCCTGGCGCGCCTTCTACCAATAAGTGACCGTCGGCAAGTAGTGCAATGAGCAAACGCTCAACTAAATGATGTTGACCAATGATTGCCTGACTTAATGATTGGTTTAGTTCCTTAAATGCACTGCTGGATGTCATGCCAATAAACTCGCTTCTATATTTGTAAAAACGTTTGTAAATACGTTTGTAAGTTTGGTTATAAGTACGTTTATAAGTCGGGATTAAAATAGTACCCATAGGTAAACGGGTCGGATAAGTTAATCGATTGATTCTAAATAAGCAATTTCCTAACAATGAACTATTCTTAATTGAGCAAAGCCTTAGCGGAGCTAAGAAAGTGCCGGTATGTCAAAGGAAGTATAAAAAACAAATCTAAATGTCAGCGAGAATGTTATAAATGAATCTAGTCGATACGCAAGATAGAAAGAAATTTGATGCACAAATTCAAAAGGCTGTAAATGAGGCGTTTTCTAAAGAAGATGCGCAATCTGTTCATAAGTTTTCCGAGCAGTTTTTTACCAGTCTTTTTCTAGACGAGTTTAATGGACGTCGTGTGACTGATGTACTGGGCTTAATAATTTCAGCCTGGAAATTTGTAAATAACTTTGACGGTAAACAATCTAAAGTTGAAGTGTTTAATCCAAATCTTGAAGTGTCGGGTTGGCAGTCTTCCCATACTGTTTTAATGGTATTGCAAAAAAATATGCCTTTCATTATTGATTCTGTGCGTATGGAACTGAGTGATAGGGAAATTAAAACGCATAGTATTCAATATGCGACATTGCACTGTGAACGTGATAATAAAGGTGTTGTAAGCAATTTCATTAAACCTGGTAATGAAAAACAGCAAAAAGAAACGCTTGTGTTTATTGAGGTAGATAAACACAGTGATGAATCTGCTCTAGAAAATCTTCATGACTCAATTACCTCAATTATGGATGATGTGACTACAACCGTTACTGATTATAGTAAAATGCTCACATATGCCAAAGATAGCTCAGCAGAGCTAACTTCAACAAAAAGCAAGTTGGTTAGTAGTGATGATATGCGTGAAGGCGCTGCGTTTTTAGATTGGGTTACCGATGATAGATTTACCTTCTTAGCTTATGTTGAGTACGAAATAATAGGCAAGGGCGGTAGTCAAAAACTTGAACCTGTTGCCGGTACTGAACTAGGCATACTGAGAAAGCATTTAGAGCAACTTAAAGAAATAAGTTTAAGTGGTGCAGCGAAAACCAAGCAAGATGCTTTTGACAAACAGTTATTTACTTTTGCAAAGTCCTCCAAACGTTCTAGTGTTCATCGCCCCGCTTATCCCGACTATATCAGTGTTAAGAAATTTGACCAGAAAGGAAATGTTATAGGGGAGCATTGTTTTCTAGGTTTATATACCGCTAAGGCCTACCATGAAAGCCCAAGTGAAATACCGCTGTTGCGTCAAAAAACTCAAGAAGTGATTGATCGCTCGGGGTTAAACTCACGAGACTATAGAGGGAAAGAGCTGCAACAATTGCTTGCTGTTTATCCCCGTGATGAATTATTTCAGGTAAGTGCTCAAGAGCTTTATGACGTAGTAATGGGTACGCTTTTTATTCAGGAACGCAGACAAACACGTTTGTTTATGCGTGAAGATGCATTTGGTCGATTTGTTAATTGTTTGGTGTATGTACCCCGAGATATTTTTAATACCAATTTACGCATTAAAATCCAAGAAATTTTGATGAGTGACTTAAATGGTTTGGATATTGACTTTAATACGTATATCTCTGAATCAGTGCTAGCACGAACACAAATTACCATCAAAATTGACCAGCTGGAAGGGCGTGTCCTTGATGTTGAAAAGCTTGAAGAAAAAATTATCGCCGTAGCACAATCATGGGAAGATGACCTGGAAATTTCCTTGTTTGATACCTACGGCGAAGAACATGCGAACCAATACATCAATAAATACCGTACAGCATTTTCTGCTAGTTATCGTGAAGAATTTTCACCGCGTCGCGCTGCAATTGATATAGAGCATATTGAAAGCGTCATTAATGATGAACAACTACTGAGTATGAGTTTTTATCGTTCATTAGATGAAGATGACAAGGTGGTTCACTTCAAATTATTTCACGCAGAGCAACCTGTACCCTTGTCGGATGTTATGCCTATATTTGAAAATATGGGCTTTCGTGTTATTGGTGAACGTCCCTATGAAACAGTCGATCGTGACGGTCATACTGTCTGGTTGCATGATTTTATGTTAACAACCACTTCTCAGCAATCGATTGATATACAAAAGATTCGTAGCCCCTTTGAAAATTTGTTTATTAAGGTTTGGCAGGGTGATGCTGAGAATGATAGCTTTAATCGTATGGTGATTGCTTCATACATGAATTGGCGTGAAATAGCGGTAATTCGTTCATACGCGCGCTATATGCGCCAGATTCGTGTGAGTAATTCTCAAGAATTTATTTCAAATACCATTGTCTCAAATGTAGAAATATCAAAGTTATTAATTCAGTTATTTGAATGCCGATTTAACCCCGCTTTAAACAAACAGGTAAAAAAAGCCTATGCTCAGCAAGAAGCGCAAGAGGTAGCGTTTTTTGAAGCCTTGGATCTGGTCCAAAATTTGACGGAAGACAAAATACTACGCTTGTATCTTGACTTGATAAAAGCAACGGTTAGGACTAACTATTATCAAAAAGACACTAACGGTGAAGATAAAAGTTATATCTCATTCAAGTTTCAACCACGTTTAATTCCAAATGTACCTTTACCAGTACCTATGTTTGAAATTTTTGTTTACTCACCCAGGATAGAAGGTGTTCACTTGCGCGGCGGAAAAGTTGCCCGGGGTGGTTTACGTTGGTCGGACCGCTATGAAGATTACCGAACGGAAGTTTTAGGCTTGGTGAAAGCGCAACAAGTAAAAAATGCTGTCATCGTACCTGTAGGTGCAAAAGGTGGTTTTGTCGCTAAGAAGCTACCTACTACAGGGCGTGATGACTTTATGAAAGAAGGCATTGCATGCTATCAAACCTTTATTACGGGGTTGTTGAATGTGACCGACAATTTAATAGAAGGGCAAGTGGTTAAACCTGATAACGTAGTATGTCACGACGAAGACGATTATTACTTGGTTGTCGCTGCTGATAAAGGCACAGCTACCTTTTCTGATATCGCAAATGAAATATCTCTGGATAAAGGGCACTGGTTAGGAGATGCTTTCGCCTCGGGTGGCAGTGTGGGATATGACCATAAAAAAATGGGGATTACTGCAAAAGGTGCCTGGGTTTCCGTTGAACGTCACTTCAGGGAATTAGGGCTTAATACTAAAACTACCTCTTTCACCACGATTGGTATTGGTGATATGGCAGGGGATGTATTTGGTAATGGTATGTTGCTGTCACCCCATACTAAACTTGTGGCCGCCTTTAATCACATGCACATATTTTTTGATCCAGACCCAGACCCTAGAAAAAGTTTTGAGGAACGTCAACGACTCTTCGATTTGCCTCGTTCAAGCTGGGAAGATTACAACGCTAAGTTGATAACCAATGGTGGTGGAATATATTCTAGAAGTGCTAAATCAATTTCACTTAGCCCTGAATTTCAATCATTCCTTGGTACAAATGAAAAGAAAATGGCACCAAATCAACTAATCAATGCCATTCTTAAAGCGCAGGCAGATTTATTATGGATAGGCGGAATTGGTACCTATGTAATGTCGAGCAGTGAAACTCATGCTGATGTAGGTGATAAAGCCAATGATGCATTACGTATTACGGGCAGTGAGTTAAATGTTAGGGTAGTCGGTGAGGGCGGTAATTTAGGCATGACGCAGTTGTCACGTATTGAGTACAGCCAGAAAGGTGGCATGCTCAATACTGACTTTATTGACAATGCAGCCGGTGTGGACTGTTCCGACCATGAAGTAAATATTAAAATTTTGTTGAATGAAATTTTAGTCAATGGTGATTTGACTGAAAAACAAAGAAATAAATTGTTAGTTAGTATGACTGACTCTGTTTCTGATTTGGTTTTGAAAAATAATTACCGCCAAACGCAAGCCATTAGTATTGCAAGTAAAGAAGCATTGTCGAGAACTGAAGAATACCGACGCTTAATAAACTCAATGGAAAGCTCGGGAAAACTTAACCGCCCCCTTGAGTTTTTACCAGCAGATGATGTGATCACAGAGCGAAAAGTAAATGGCTGTGCATTTACACGTCCAGAACTATCTGTACTTATTTCCTATGTAAAAGGTGATTTGAAAGAAGAATTAATAAACTCTGAATTACCTGATAACCCTAGTTTAGCAAGTGAAATAGAATGCGTATTCCCGCCTCAAATTATCAAAAAGTACAATAAAGAATTACATCAGCACCGTTTGCGTAGAGAAATTATTTCAACGCAGATTGCAAATGATATGGTTAATCATATGGGCATCACCTTTGTTGAACGCCTAAAGCAATCAACCGGTGCGCCGACGTCTGCTATTGCACTTGCCTACATAATAGCCAGAGATGTATTCCGCCTTGACCATTGGTGGGAGACAATAGAAGCACTTGATTATATAGTGCCAAGTGAATTACAGCTCAATATGATGTCAGAACTTATGAGCTTAGTACGTAGAGCATGTCGCTGGTTAATTCGGAACCGACGTAGCGAATTAAAGGTTGCAGGTAATATGGATGCTTTTGCAAAAGGCATCGCACAAATTTCAAAAGCCTTACCAAATTATCTCAATGGTAGTACGAAAGAAGTTTGGCAGAACAAGCGTGACAACCTTGTGGGTCAAGGTGTACCTGAAGATATCGCTGCGACAGTTGCTGGTGCGCGTCACCTTTATGCCGCGTTAGGTATTATTGAGGCTAAAGAGTCTAGTGAAAGCTCACTTGATATGGTCGCAAATGTATATTATGTACTTGGCAACAGGCTAGACCTGACGTGGTTTGGTCAACAAATAAATACTTTAACACCGCTAACTCATTGGCAAGCGCTTGCTCGAGAAGCCTTTAGGGAAGATTTAGATTGGCAGCAGCGTGCATTAACCGTCGGTTTGCTTAAGTTAAAAGGCGCACCCAAAGATATTGAAAAACGAATAGACCAATGGATGGAGCAACATAAGGATTTGATATCACGCTGGCATCAAACCTTAAATGAATTCAAAGCCACAGAAGATGCCGAATTTTCGATGTATTCAGTTGCATTACGTGAGTTACTAGACCTAGCGCAAAGTACTGTTCATGCAGTATCAGATTAAATAAGACCTCTTAAATCATAAACCCAAAGGATGGCTAAATATTATTTAGCCATCGCTTACATCAATTTTATAAATCTATTAGCCTAACAGCACTTTCTTGAAAGCCTACTCAGCTTTATATTTGATCATATATATTTGCCCAAAGTGTGAGGCTAATTAAGCCTACGCAAAGCCAGTGACGGCTACATGACAATAATGTAGCAAAAGACGCTTTTATCCTCATCATGATTAATTTCTCCAGATATCCTTCTTAGCTTGTTAGTATTTTCAAAAGTAGATTTTTTAGAGACAGAATTTATAGGAGATAATGGTAAATTAGTTTAGTGGGTTACAGCCAAACTGGAATAAGAATATCTCTCATAGTTAATCAACTCTTTCACGGTTTTCATGAATATTTGCAGTGCGAATGAGTAACAAAGGGGCTAACACTTTTAGAAAAACTGTTGCTGCAAAAAATAAAAACACAGAAATATAACGACTCAGAAGAGCTATTTCTGAAATGAATATTGTTGTTTATCAATAGTTTATGACGTTTTATGTGGTTCTAAAAGGGCGTTTTTTTTGACCGGAAATAGACCTCCTATGGTAGTACTATTTTTCATGGATGAAATTAAAATTGACGTAAGTGTTTGAATGAATTATGTTTTTGTTTGTTCGAAATTATGATCGTTAAAAATAGACCTTTAGGGGATATGACGATTGATTCGTTAGAATACGCTGTTGTACAAATCCGCTGCGCGGAGAAATGAAGGTTCATCATTAAAATGGAATCAATAATGGCAACGGATTATGCCAAACAGAATGATACAGAAGCTGTTTACCAGCTATGCACCTAAGTTAGCGGCATCCAGACAGCCGCTAAAAAATATCAAAGCAATTCAATCGATAAGCCAATGCCGAACGGCAGGTATGGGCGCGAGCTATTATGCCTGCGAAGATCAACATAGCTTTATTGAGCAATTTCATTCCTGTCGACATCGAAGCTGTTATTTGTGTGCGCAACAAAAACGATTGGAGTGGATTGAGAAGCAAAAAAGCAGGCTATTAAACCGGCCTCATTTCCATGTTGTTTTTACCATGCCTCATGAGTATCTCTCAATCTGGCGGTACAACGAAGCGGTAATGACGGGTTTGATTTTCAAAGCAAGTAAAGAAACACTGATGGAATTGCTTGAGAATGAACGTTATCAAGGGATTAGCCCAGGTATTCTAATGGGGCTGCACACCTGGGGTCGTCAATTGAATTTACACCCGCATACACATTGTCTTGTGACAGCGGGAGGGCTGGACTTTAAAGGTGAATGGAAAGATAGTGGCGACTATTTATTGCCGGTAAGAGTTGTAAAGCGCGTGTATCGTGGCAAGTTCCAGGCTTATCTTAAGGCCGCTTTTGACTCAGGAGAGCTTAAACTGCCACCTGATTTAGAACGAGGAAAATTTATATTTACGCATCGTCAGTTATACAAGAAAGAATGGAGCGTCAGAATAGAAGAACGTTACGAGCATGGCAAAGGTGTGATGCTTTATCTAGCGCGTTATTTGAAGGGTGGGCCACTGAACCCAAGCCAGATTAAGTATGATGATGAGGGTAATATAGGGTTAAGATATTTAGATCATAGAGACAAAAGAATAAAGAGTTTAAAGATAAAACCAGAGCAACTGATAAGCAGGCTGTTGGATCATGTTCCAGCAATAGGTTGCCATACGATGAGATATTACGGGGTTTATGCGCCAAGCTCAAAAAAGAGATATGAAGTATGTCTCAAGAAATGGGGCAATTTAGAAGAAGTGGAAGCAGGCAGTAGTTTGAAGGAAACGAGTCTGGTACTGTACTGCAAAGCATGTGGAAAGAAAGCACCGCTGATATACCGAGCATGGCCGAAGAGAAAAAAAGGAAATTCCTTTATAAGAAGCTCATCAGGTTGCAGCGGTTCCGTACAACAAAACGATGATACGGACGTTGCAAGAGTGCCGGTAGCAAGAACACCAGATACCTGATATTGGTATCTTTTTTTAACTCTGTGCAACGCCGCATATCTCAGCGTTATGTGTGAAAAGTGCATGGTTACATGAATAGAATCAGAGTACTAGCAAGTTGGTTTATTCTCGTTTATACGTTATATGCGTTTAATATCGAGTACCGCTGGGGTATGTATGCAGGGCTAATCGCTTTCTATATCCTGCGGTACAAACTGGATAATGCGGCAGGTTTAAAACAAGTATTTACAGTCTCAAAAAAAGTACAGCTAATTTTGCTAATTTGTTATCTAATAATATCATCAGTATTTGTATATCTGTTGGTAGGTAGCAGCGAGTTATATCAAATGTTCATGGGCAATATTATTTTGGTGCTTTTAGTATTTAGCATCCCCGTTTTACCATTTGTGATTAAAGCCGAGGCCACTTTCTTTAATGAACTTAATAAAAACACATAACCAGAACCAGCAAGCGGAATTGGGCAAGCTGTCATCTTTTTTGAAAAACACTCAAAAAAGTCGCCATCTCACCCAATCCGTTGTGGTAAGCGTTATGCGTAAAAAATTATGAGAAAATTTGATAATCAAGTCTATATATCTGATGAATTAGCGGATCTGTTATCCTTCTTAGAGGTTAATTGTTCTATAGCGTGCTGTGGGATTTCAGCACTGGAAATACACAAAGGTTTACTGCTCAGAAAGCTCATCGATATGGGTGAAACGCGCTATGATTGGTATAGCTCAGTGAAAGAAGAAATTGAAAATAAATTCACTGAAGTACAGGCTATATCCGTAGATAACGAAGCGGATATACCAGTCAGAACTGCGGAGTTCGAAAGCATGCCTGCTTACTATATGCCTTACAATGAGTTGCTACACCTATTCAAAAGGCTAGGTATTATTTTCAAGCAAGTGAAAGGTTCAAATGCAATTCCTTAATCAATATAATTCGCATAACTAAAAAGGATAGGTCGCGCGAAGCCGCGACTTAATCCATTGGTTGGACAAGCCCGAAGTACTTATTAATAGAAAATAGCTAGAACGATCTGAAGGGGTTTTCTTTTGACCAGCTTTGAGTACTTTTCTTAGGCCGAATAAGGCCACTACCTCAATCTTAGCGCAGTCATTTTACTGGTGATTTTTCATATAAATATTTTTTCCTCTTTAATATTTGAATGGCATCCCTGTTTTTTAGTCCCTTAGTTAATCGGCTGTTTAATCATCTTTGGCCTAAAAAACTGTGTAACTGCCATGATGAGTCCGCAGCAGGGGCAGAGGTGTTCTTTTTTCTTTTTAATTTCTATGTCGGGAATCTTAGCCTGTAATATCAGCTGTATTCGTTTTAAGGTTTTTTTTGCGTTGCTGTGTAAATAACCATAATCGCGAGCACGTCTAAATCCTTTTGGTAGCACATGCTGTAATACTAGCCATAGAAATTTGATTGCGGGTTCAGTGCGTGTCAGCCACTGTTTACTTCGGTTTTCCTGATACCTGAATGTGACGCGCCCATGTTCATAATGAGTGATATTCTTTTCACTGATGACGCCACGGTATAAGTATCTAGCAAGATAAACTAAAGCCGACTCACCTCTACCCACAAACTCACATTGTGTTACCCAGTCCTTAGGCATATTTTGAGGTAAGCAAAAGCCTTTTTGCTTTATGGCATCGATGAACTTTGCTCTAAAGACTTTGGCTAATAATTTACCATTAAATAAATAGCATCCTGATTTTTGCCGCCATGATTTTTTATCTTTATGCAGAGCACCATTGGGAACAATTATGTGAACATGAGGGTGAAACTCCAAGCGTCGTGAATGCGTATGTAATACGCCAGTCATCCCTAAATTAGCATGGAGTTGTTTGTCATTTTTGGCAAAGGTGGACAAGGTTTGTCGAGCAACATTAAACAGAGTTTGATAGGCCCATTTCTGATGATGCCAGACAAAATTCCTAAGCTGTGCCGGAAGGGTAAAGGTCACCATATAATAATCAACGGGCAGCAATTTCTGTCGTTGGCGGTCTAACCATTGATTATTGGTTTGATGTTGGCAAGCAGGACAACTTCGGTGGCCGCAGCTGTGACAAAAACACTGTTGCTGTAAGCAGGGCGTACAATGATACTCGACCTGACCGCAGGCGGGGGTATGACAATCAATAATGGATTGCATAGCATGATGATGCCGATGGTTCATCACCGAGCCATAAGACAGCGTCAATTCATCTTGGTGCTCGCGCATAATCTGCGCGAGCGTAATCATGGTTCAATCCAGTTAATATTGAATTGATCGACAAGCGCATTCACCATTAGCGCACTGTTTTGTGAGGCTTCTTGTGTCATTCTCGTGTATTTGGCTGTAGTGTCTGGGCTGACATGGCCTAAATAGACTTGGATCGAACGAAGGTTTACCCCATTTTCAAGCAGGTGAGTCGCAAAACTATGGCGCAAGGTATGGATATGAACATTTTTGGAAATGCCGCATTCTTTCGCGATAATTTTAATTGCTTTTTGAACGCCCCCCTTATCCATGACCATATCCTTTCCTTCTCGTATATAAGGCGCTTTTCCTCCAGGGAAAAGTAATCGTGGATGACGATGTGTTGCCCAGTACTGACGTAGTGCTTTATAGGTGAGTAAAGGCAATGGAACGAAACGATCTTTATTTCCTTTGCCGCGACGGATATGAACTCGCATTAAGTGACCATCAATATCTGCGATGGTTAAGTTGAGAGTTTCACTTAAGCGTAAACCAAGACTATAAGTCGTTAGAAAGTAAACTTGATAGCTCAGCTTGTAAGTGTGATTAATAATGAGTTCCATCTCACTGAGAGAAAGCACATCTTGCAAAGGTTGTAATTTTGGAGGTTTGACGATTTTGACCCATGTCCAAGGTCGATCAAGTATATGTTTGTAGAAAAATTGAATGGCATTGCGGGCTATTTTCACAGCACTCCAAGAACGGGTTTGAACGATTTGAAGAAAATAGGCTTTAAGTTGGTCAGCGTTGAGATTATCAGGGCAGCAATCAAAATAATCACCGAGCTTACGAATGCAGCGAGAATACATTTCGATAGTTTTAGGGCTTTTCCCTTGTAGGGTTAATTCGTTAAGATAGCGTTCATATAAAATATTGAAACGGGTTTGTTCATCGATGTTCATAATTATTCTCCTCGAAACCTTCGGAATTGAAGGTAAGAGAAGTAAAGATGAAAAACCCTTCTGCCGCATAGCGGCTTCGTTCAACTAACTAGGATAGGTCGCGCGCAGCCGCGACTTAGTCCTTTGGTTGGACAAG
>ENA-OSET01003851-OSET01003851.1-sediment-metagenome-genome-assembly--contig:-NODE-3851-length-13541-cov-6.157011_pt1 | contig 13541 bp, 19 predicted proteins | sample MGYA00237882_ERZ534229 | MGnify/ENA primary metagenome ERZ534229 (study PRJEB26408, sample SAMN06266212) | sediment metagenome | isolation source: Hudson Canyon methane seep mesocosm | place...
TAGACATGATTTTCTCAAAAAGTTTGCTATCTATATATTGTCTGCACAGCCTTCGGATATTCCGGAGATTCTAAACCCGTTCTTAGATAACTTTAATGTATCTGAAGGGGCAGCAGATTTGTTAGAGGAAATAATTTCAAGCCAAGATGGTCACGCTTTATGTGAAAATTTTTGGATGATCTGGGGTTTATTTAAACCTAAGGTTATTCAATTAGCTCAATCTGATCGCTTAAACTATCGTTTTGAAAAAGTAGTAAAGAATTATTTGTTTGCGCTACCGTGGTGGAAGAAAGATGCAAAAAACTGGAACTCGTTTAGAGACAAAGATGCCCGTTTCTTTAATGAAATGGCCGACAAGCTTTCAAATTCTCCATCAACATTGTATTCGTTTGCAATGTTATTAAATGGTATTGGTGGTAGATATGCGTCTCAAGGGGTTGCCTGGCTAGCTAAAATTATAAAAATCAAAAATGAGTCATCGAAATCAGATGTAGATGATAACACTTTATATTATTTGAATGCATACATGAGAAAGTTTATGTATAGAGAAAGAAGTAAAGTGCGCAGTTCTCCTGAACTAATGTCAAATACATTGGTTATTCTGGATTATTTAATTGAACAAGGGGAAGTATCTGGATATTTAATGAGAGAAAGTATTGTATAGTATATTGATTAAAATAGGGTTGATTATTCCAGCAACAGTTTCGTCAACCCAAATATAGAGTGTTTTAGTTCCTATAATTACTTCAGCGGTAATTTTATTGAATAAAACCAGTGCCCATACTCGTCCCATTCCTCCCGCCATATTTTATAGATAAGCCTCTGTTTTTACAGGGGATTTTTTATGCCTGGATATTTGTGGAGTGTCAATAAGTCCTCAAATACTCACGTTACGTTAAAAAACTATCTCATATGCAATTAATCGAACCTAATAAAAGAGTAGACCTTATGATTTTATTAAAGATTACTGGTGAAGAGATAGATTACATAAGTTATACCACCTAATTTCATCATAACTGCCTATCATTATCATTTAATATTGTTACCTAATAGTATTTACTACGACCACTGAATAACATTAGGTTTACCGCTGATATATTTGGTATGTATTAGTTACAAATAATTTGCAATATATTTTCAAGTGCTGTTTTTTACATACTTTCGCACGATAAAATGAGATACAAACATGTATTCTTCAAAATGCTATTAAAGTAAAATATTAAACGCTTGATATACTGAGAATTTAAAGGTAATTTATTCTAAAAATTTAGACTGTTAACCTCCTGTAGAAAACAGGTTTTTTGCCCATTAACAAAGCATTATATTTCATGGAAACAGCAATTTAACCAAAGGATTATTGATGAGTAACTTTTGTAAAATTACACTGCTAACTTTTGTTTTTCTTACTTTTAGCGTCTTTGGAGAGGATTTATCTAGTCTGAAAGGAAAGTGGGTCGGCACCACTCAATTAAGTGATATTGATCATGTGGCTTTCTTGCAAATTGAAGATGATTCCTCAGGGTATTACACCCAAACAATTCTTTCATCTGGTGCTACATCTAAATATACATTTACACACGATGATTTAACTGTTCATGAAGGATTCTATGAATTATTACTTCATCGAAAGAATAAACCAAACAAAGAAAAATTGGTTTTTATTACTAATGGGTACGAAATAAAAGGAATGAATATTTCAATAATTAAGGAACAAACTGTTCTACATTACAGTTTAAACTTACGTAAATATAAACCAATAAAAAAGAGCAATAATGGTGTAAATTCAAGATAACAATTAACAGTTGTTTTTTCGCTTTTTCACCCCTTATTTTAACCAACAATTAAACCCCTCTTAATTAGGGGATGCCGAAAAGAATTTTATCAGATGCCTGAGCCAGATCCATCAAAAATCATGACATTTGCAACACCTAAAAACCTCTGCGAGTGGCTAAAGGACAATCACGCAACTAAAAGTGAGTTGTGGGTAAAGATATTTAAGAAAAACACAGGAGTTCAAAGCGTTACTTGGAATAATGTAGTGATAGAAAGTTTATGCTGGGGTTGGATAGATGGTATAAAAAAGTCAATTGATGAACAAGCATATTTTCAACGAATAACTCCCAGAACAGCACGAAGCAATTGGTCTAAAAGGAATACATTACATGTTGAACGCTTGATAAGTGAAGGACGAATGAAAGAATCGGGTCATGTGCATGTTCTAGCTGCGAAAGCTGATGGGCGTTGGGAAAATGCCTATGTAGTAAGTAAAATGGAAGTGCCGGAAGATTTCTTAGTTGCATTGGAAAATCAGCCGAGTGTAAAGCAATTTTTTGAAACACTTAACAAATCGAGTCGTTATGTTATTGCATACGGGTTAACAAGTGCAAAGAAGCCCGAAACAAGACAAAGGCGATTTATAAAATACATGACTATGCTTGTTCACGAGAAAAAGCCTAAATAACGGGCACTCGTCATACAAGCTATTCAAGCAGGACAAATAACAGTTGGCTATTTGATCCTTTGTCGCTTATTTTAGCTAACAATTATTTGCCTCTTTATGGGGCGTTAACTGGCTTTCTATTTGCCATTGTATTTGTTAAGGGATATTAAATTATGGATAGTATTAAGTGGTATAAAAGCCCTGAGATGATAGTTGCTTTATCTGCACTCATAATTGGATTGGTCACCGCTTTCACTTCAATTTATTCTGCATATGTTGACCGTGAATATGCAAGAGCTTCTGTTTGGCCAAGGCTCGAAATATTCAGAAGCTTTAATGGTAATTCATCATTTAGCTACGGAGTAAGTAATAATGGTACAGGTCCTGCTCTGATAAAATATGCAAAAATTCAAGATGGTTCGAAATATATAAAAACATGGAAGGAAATAGAGGCATTTCAGAATATTAGGCAGTCACATATTAGCAATCGTACTTTATCACCTCAAAACACTATTACTCCTGTTTTATACAAAGGAGATAATGCAAAGGCTCTTGTGAAAGCAGATGCACTAATAGGTATAGAACTTTGTTATTGCTCTATTTACGAAGAGTGTTGGGTTATTGATAGAAATAATCGTCCTACAGCGCTGGAATCTTGTACAGTCGACATTAATGAAATGTTTCTACAATAATAAACAGCCAGTTAACAAGTCATTCAAGCTGGTCAAATAACAGTTGGCTATTTGCTCCTTCGTCGCTTATTTTAGCCAACAATTTTTTACCTCTTAATGGGGGGATGTTTTTCATCAGGAGTTGAGTTTATATGGGTGTTTTAATGTTATATCCAATGTTTTTAATGGTGCTTTTAACTTTTAACTTTTAACTTTTATTGTTGCTTGTATTGCGGTCAAAGCCAGATTCGCTAGTGTTAAAAATAAAACGGTAAAAGCTAAGTTTTATAGTTTAATGAATGGTCAGGAAGTTCCTGACATAATCACGAAAACTACACGTAATTTTAATAATCAATTTGAAGTACCTGTATTATTTTACGTGGCATGTTCTTTATATATTTTCTGGGGAATTAATAGTTATTTTGCTTTAATCATCGCTTGGCTATTTGTTGCTTTGCGAATTGTGCATTCATATATTCACTTAACTTATAACCATGTTTTACATCGTATGCTTACGTTCTGGTTTTCATTGCTATGCGTTATGGTGTTGTGGATAAACTTGTTACTACAAAAAATATAACAAGTCATTAAACAGGGGGGAAAACGGTACGCAGTTTTCGTGCCCCAACATTTAGCCAATAATTTTTTGACGCTTATTATGAGCGTTAAATTTACTAAGGAAAGTTATGCCATTTACTCCATTTCACATGGGAACTGGAATTCTTATTAAAGCATTGCTTCAAGGTAGTTTTAGTTTAATGGTATTTGGATGGTCTCAAATCGTAATGGATTTACAACCATTGTGGGTCTTAATTAATGGTGATGGTCATATTCATGGTTTTTCTCATACGTTTATTGGTGGGGCATTACTTGCCGTTATTTCAGCTTTAACTGGTAAGTATATTTCAGAGTTTGGCTTAATTTTTTTAAAAATATCCAAATCATCTCAGCCAATTAAAATTTCTTGGGTAGTTGCATTTATAAGTTCATTAGTCGGATGCTTTAGTCATGTAATTCTTGACGGTATTATGCACTCAGATGTTCAACCTTTTTCTCCTATTTCGTTAAAGAACCCACTGGTAGGCTATTTTTCAGTTGCCACTTTACACAAGTTTTGTTTATATACAGGGCTATTTGGCGCGGCTATATTTTACGTTTTACAGTGGCATAATCGTAAACCCTAATTAGTCATTAATGCAGGATAAATAACGGTTGTTTTTTTGTTTGTTATTTACTTGAATTAGCCAATAGCAACTCGTCATTTAACTCGGCGTTATGCGCTGATTGAATAATAACTAGTAGGCTGTTAAAGGAAAATAATGAAAAAGAAATTAGCGGCACTGCCTTTTATATGCTGTTTATTTCTTTTAAAGGAGGTGACATCTTGATGAATAATTTAGAAAACTCTAATTTAACAGGAATAAAAGTTCGCATTGAAACACCTTTGTTAGAAAAGAGTGTCAAATTTTATTCTGATTATCTAGGCTTGAAGATAATGGAACAATGGCATGACGAAGGTGACCGTGGTGTTATTTTAGGACTTACTTCGAATGTCAATAATCAAGCATTTATTGAATTAAGTTATGAAAAACAACCAAAAAATAATATAGGAATGAGTATTCAAATTAGAGTAAACAGCCTTGATGATATTATGAATGAAATTCGTGGCAAAATAAATTTTTCTAAGCCTGAAATGCGTCCTTGGGGAAGCAAATACTTATATTTAGTAGATCCTATAGGTATTACTGTAATATTGTTTGAAGGAAAGTTATAGCTACTTGTACTTAGGAGTTTATTTTGAGTGAATGTGACAAATTAGCGAATGAATTTAAAGATCCAATGAATCGAATTTTAGAGATATTGATATTAATTATCGTTATTGCTCTTGGGGCGATTGTTTTTTTTGAGATCATGACTCCCATTGAGAGCTCATTATTATATGGAGTTGGCGATTTTTTAAGGTTTGGACTTTTTGTAATGACCTTATATTTAATAATGACTTTTATTATAAATCCTTTATTTAAAATGTTGAAAGTGGATAAATAGTAGCTCCAACAAGTCACACAAGTAGAACAAAGCATAATTGTTTTGTTCGATATGCCTCTATTTTAGCCAACGATTAATTTCCTCTTAGTAGGCGTTGGTGATTCAAATCCAGACATCGGTATAAGGAAGTTGCATCCTCTATTCATTCCTCCATATTAGGTTATATAAATTATTACTAGCTCTACTTTTAACTCTTATATTTTCTTCGATTACTCAATCAAAAAATAATGTCCCTACTGGCCGAGCTATTAATCCTATCACTCAAACTAATTGGGAAGGTACAGGTGTTATTCCAGAGGTTAAAACGATTGCTAATGATGCTTTAAGTAAAACTTTCCTTCTAGCTCGGCGTTCAGCAGAAAATATCGTAAACAGAAATAAGAACCAATATGACAAGCAGGTTGAAACTAGCGCCATACAAACCGTGCGAGCCATTAATGCAGGACAAATAACAATTTTTTTGCTCCATGCGCTTATTTTAAAAATATAATTAGCTTTTTTTGTGAGACGTAATAGATACTAAATCTAGTCCGTCAATTGAATTTTTAGCACGCTTAACATCTAGAGCCATAATAAAACTCTTTAGTCGTATTACTTCACCATAACTATCAGAATTGAAAAAAGAATTGTTTTTATGCTAATAATCAATATTTTATTGATTTAATCAGATAAATTTGTAAAATGGCGCAGCATTTTTACAATAGGAGCTCATAATGTTTTTTGAAGGTTCAGAGAAAAAAGCTGAGATCCTAATCGACTCGAAACAGATATCTTTACTTGATGATATAAATGATGAGTTTTGGTCAGCCCTAGTAGATTGTAGCCAAGCAAAAATATTATCGTCAATCAGTAACGAATACTGCAAAGCATTCTTGCTATCAGAATCTAGCTTGTTTGTATGGAAAGATAGAATCTTAATCTTAACTTGTGGCGAAACTCAACTCGTTAAAGCAGTTGAATATTTCATTCAAAATATTGGCGCACAAACGATTAAGCACCTTAATTATCAACGTAAGAACGAATATTTTTCTAATGCACAGCCAAGCTGTTTTGGCGACGACATCAAATTAATTAATCTGCTACTGCCTGGGAAAGCTTACCGTTTCGGTGAAATGGATAGCCACCATAATTATGTCTTTCATTTAGATAATGATTTTATCGCTGACAAAGATGATATTACGTATGAATTATTGGCTTATCAGATTTCTGCACAAGCGTCACAACATTTAATGCAAGAAAAACTAACGAGGCAAGAAATACGTGAGTTTCTAAGACTTGATAGCCTATTACCTAATTTTATTATCGATGACTTTGTTTTTTCACCCTACGGTTATTCGCTAAATGCTATTTACCAGCAAAAATATTTAACTATTCATATTACGCCGCAAATGGACAGTAGCTATATTAGTTTTGATTCAAATATTAATTTACTTGAGCTGGCACCAACGCTTATCGATATTTTAGCACCTAAATCATTTGATTTAATGTGTTTTAACGAAAATGAATTTGAAGCTAAGCTAACGCAATACATACCTGAAGAGTATATAAGTAAATCAAAGGTAAGTAAGCAATTAGACAACGGATATTTAGTTAATTTTGCAAATTTCATACTGCCACAAAAAACATTTTTAGAGCCGATTGAACTCGATATTTCAGGAGAAAATCATACACTCTAATTTATGGATTGAAGAAACATCGTAAGGTTTTTTAGCTATTAAATTTGAGATTGAAAATATTGAGTTTTATTTTTTCATCTAGCAATATTATCAGCCTCTTCATTCTGCTACATTTTCATTACCAAACTTTGTCATAAAATGTTTGAATGGATTAATTGATAATTAATGTAAACTGAGCTCTAACTAAATATTTACCGATTTAAATCAACATTGATAATAAAGAACGGAACTTACATGAATTTAGAACAAGCTTTATTGGTAATAGGTAATTCACAAGACAGCGAATTACCTATTGCAGGTATCGAAGTTGTTAAAGCAAATTGGTCGGAATTTTATCCTGAATTAGAACGGCTAATAGATCAATTTATCGCGGATGATACCTCGTTAAACGACGAGCAGCAGGCCATTTTATTTTTTGGTACTTTATTATTAGCGGAACTAAAATATTCTCCAGCGTTAGAAAAGTGTTTGCAATTATTTGCACGTAGCGATACGTTTTTAACGCCTCTAGAAGCGGTATTTGGTGATGCGCTTACTGAATTAACGCCTACCTTATTTTATAATGTGGTCGATGGAAATACACAAGCATTGTGTAATTATATTGTTGATGCTCATCAAGCAATGTATTGTAAAGCCTCTGCTATTGAAGCAGTATTTGCTCAGTACGAAGCCGGTATTATTGATGAATTTGTATTAAATACGCATATAACCCGATGGATAACTGTATTTACGGCTTTACCGAGTGCAACGAATAGTTTTTTACTTAGCGCATTAGCCGATTCATGTATCAATTATGAAGTTGATGATTTTAAATCTCAGTTTATTGGATTATGTGACAACGACTTAGTTGATAACAGTTTGTATGATGAAGACCGTTTTAAGCAATATGAAGTTAAAGCATGGAATAGGGGAGATGCTCATAAACTGATAGAGTCTGGCATCATCCAAACCGAATTTAATGTTATTGCCACGTTAAGTGCTTGGGCTGATGATGATTCAGAAGATGAAAAATTTGATAATATTACAAATGAAGAGCTTGAAGACTTTGAGGGTTTTGATTCGCTAATGGGGGAAGGTGGCTTATTGGCAAATATCCTGTACGACGAAAATACAATTTTAGAAAATAGTGTACCTGTTAGTTCATTAACGCCTACTGGTCGCAATGAACCTTGCCCGTGTGGCAGTGGAAAGAAATATAAAAAGTGTTGCTTACAATAAGATAAAAATTAAATTCCCCTGCCTAATTTTATCATTGAGGTATAACGACAATCCTGAGTTTTTAAACATAATCAATACTCAGATATACACCAATGGTAAAATAACCAAAAAAACATATGATCATAGGCTTGTCTTCCTTGCCACGTTATAATAAGTCTGATTTTCTAATTGGGCTGTTATCTTTTTATCACTATTCACTGACAAAGTTTAAAGTGTAAATCCTGAAGTTTTACTTTGTTTTATAGATATAGAGGAATATAAAATAATATAACTAATTGTCAGTAAAAAATCATTTGTTTCAGTTTATTAAGTATTTTTACTCTTTCCTTTAAACCTTTTGCTTTTTTTGTACGTCTAAACTAAAAAATTTAGTTATTAAGGAAAATAATGAAGTATTTAACATCTCTTGTATTTATATCAATACTATTAATTTCGACTATTACACATGCGGTTCCATCGAAAAAAGTGTTAATTATTGTATCAAACATGATTGATATGGGCGATCCTGATAAGCATGACGCAAGAAACAACTTATGGGAAGTGGCACCTCCTTATCATATATTCTTGAATCATGGATATGACGTTGATTTTGTTTCTCCTAAAGGTGGGGAAGTAGAGTTTATGATGGATCCATTAGGAATAAGTCGTTACACAATAAAATACGAAGGTTTTTTAGACAAGGCTGCTAATTCATTAAAGCCAGAACAAGTAATTACAAATGATTATTGGGGTGTATATATTGGTGGAGGTTACGGTCCTTTATTTGATGTCGCTAATAATAAAGATTTACAGTCAATTATTGCTAAAATTTATGAATCAAATGGTGTAGTTGGAGCAGGTGGTCACGGAGCAGGTGCTTTTGCTAATGTAACTTTATCTTCTGGTCAATTTTTAGTTAAGGATAAAAAAATTGCTGGTTTTCCAGATTCGACTGAAAAGTCTAAATCATGGGCCAAACAAGGTACTTTGCTCCCTTTCATGGTTGAAAGTCAATTAAATAAGAATGGCGCTATTGCGCAAAATAAAAAAACATTAAAAGATAAGCATGAAGTGATAATTGATCAAAGAATTGTGTCAACAATGTTTTTACCGTCAGCAGCTCTTGTTGCTAAAGAGATGATAATATTAAACAATTAATAACGGCACAGAACAAGGCATTTAAGCTGACCAATTAACCATTAGTTACTTGGTGTTTTGTTACTTCTATTGATTAATAATTTAAGGTGCTTAACTGGAGCAATGTTCTCATTAAAGTTTGACTTAATGTCTATCTCTAGATGAACAAATAGGATTGTTATGAAAGAAGCTGTAAATGATATCAAAAATGAAGTTAAAGCTAAATTATTATATTGGAATAACATTCAAAGCAAAAAGGCTAAAGTTGCGTTAATAATTCTTTTTGCGGGACTTATAGCATTAAAAATTTTTACTACTGTTTTAACATTTGACTGGCTCACCCGATTATTTAGTTAATACAATTGCACAGTACCCCCTATCGAGTTCTTTTAAAAAAACATTATGGCCAATTATTTGGATCTTATTTGTGAGAAATGATCTATGGATATAGAGGAATTTATTACAGTATTTGAATGGATAGTTAGTACTTTCTTAAATTGGTTTTTATCTACCTCTTCAGTTTTTTTTGCACATTTACTCGTTGTCCTTAGGTTATTTAGCTCCAAATATAACGCTTGAATTTTTACAGTAGTGAATGTTATATTCTTGTTATAACTTGCTTTAAGTTATTGTTTTTAAATACCTGTTCGCCTAGCAAATAACTTAATAAAAACAAAACGTTTGACTGTACTTGTACATTTTTATTTGAGAAAGTTATTAATAGACGCGACTAAAGCTGCTGGAAAACGTTTGCAGTTATGTTCCTTAGATTTAAGTGAAATTTTTTGCCCTATAACAGGGCATTTGTATAAATGGAGTTGTGTGAGTATGTTTAAATTATTAATTTTACTCGTTTTTTTGTCACTGACCTCGTGCGCAATTAATACTAATCTTGGGCCATATGCCAAAAACAAAGTAGAGGGAGCCATTCGAAGCAGTGTTGTTGAAGTTTATAGCCGCAATGAAATATGGCAATTAGAAACTATTACTTTAGGCCAAGTAGAAACTGAATATTGCCAAACAAATAGGCTTAGTAATACGCCTTCAGAAAGAGAATTAAATAAAATATTACGGTCTAAAACGCAAAGATTAGGTGGTAATGGAATAGTTTATGATTCATGTGAAAGTGGTCGCAATTATAGGAACTGTGAAATCTACATTAGGTGTCAAGCTATGGCATATAAAGTACAGTATTAGATTTACTCATAATGGGCGATTCAATAGGAAAACTAGCATCTAGCTACTCCTTGATCGCGTATTTTAGCCATTTACTATTTGTCTCTTAATATGGCGTTATTTAACTAATTATACTATGGAGTGTATTCTTGAAATTTAAAATAATATCTATTGCATTACTTTTTACATTTTCTGCTTCTGCTGAAACAGAGTTAAAGGGTAGCCCTAAAGAACTGAAAAGTTTTTTACACCCTCAAGTAAACACTATATCGATTACGGAAAGCGCGGAAGAAATTGCATTCAAAGATGAAGCAGTTATAAGCCTCTTAGTAACAACAGAAGATGATAAATTAGCAGTTTCATTAAGTAAGAATGCTAAAATTAGAGGGAATATTTCGTCTGCACTTACAACTAATGACATTCTATTAAAAAACATTAAAAACTCAAAATTTTCAACTTCACCTGATTATGGTTGGTTTGGTAAAAAACCCGATAGTTATAAAGTTGCAAACACAGTGACTGTTCTTATTGATAATGAAACAGGTTTACAAAGTATTGCTAAAATTGTAGATACCTACGATGAAGTTACATTATTAAGTACACAGTACAAGCACTCAGAGAAAGAACTTTATAAACAAAAAGTAAAAGAAAAAGCACTAAATAAAGTACTAAAACAAAAAGAATTTTACGCTAAAAGTTTAGGGCTCAAGCTAAAAGCCATATCTTTTACTGATCAAGCCACATTTGTAAATGATGATATTGAAAGAATAGAAGTCACAGGAAGCAGAATTAAGAGAAGTGATTATTCAAGCCTTAAGAGTAACGAGCAAGCACAAACATCATTTGAGAAAGTAACTTATCGTACAAATGTAACGGTTCAGTTTATAGTGGAATAGTTACTAATAAGCACTTTTAGTGCGGTATTTTTCTGCTTAATCCCACACATTATAATCTGAGGTATTCGTGAATTTTCATAAAAATATCAATGTAGTCGGAACTAGTGCTAGTGGTAAATCAACATTTAGTAAAGAATTAGCGGCTACATTAAATGTTCAATATATAGAAATGGATGAACTATTTTGGAAGCCTAACTGGGAAGAATCTACTCTTAGCGAGTTTCTTCCTAAAATTGAGGCCGCTATTGAAAATGATGGTTGGGTCCTTGATGGTAATTATTCAAGAACCGCTTCAATAAAATGGGCTAAGGTTAGCACTATTGTTTGGATCGATTACTCGCTGAGTCGTACTGTATTTCAGGCTTTTAAACGAGCAATTCAACGAATTCTTAGTAAAAAAGAAATATGGCCTAACACAGGAAACGTTGAATCTTTTCAAAAAACTTTTCTTAGCAGAAAGTCGATAATTCTTTGGACATTAAAAAATTATCATTCTAACCGTAAAAAATATGTGGAGATAATGACTTCTGATAAGTATTCACACATTGATTTTATTAGGTTGAAATCCCCTAAAAAGGCAAAAGATTTTATTGCTAAATCTATTTTTTAATCAGCAATATATAAGTCATTCATAAGGCCAGACAATAATAGTTCATTGTTCCTGACTTGTTGATTTTGATCTGTTATTTTTAGCCTTGTAATAAGGCGTCAATTGTACCGGAGGTTTAGTGAAATATTTTGCATATGGTTCAAACATGTCACTTGTAAGACTTCAAGAGCGGGTTCCAAGTGCTCGAAAGCTTGAAATAGTGACGCTTAAAAATCATCAGTTGCGTTTTAATATGAGCGGTACGGATAATTCAGGTAAGTGTGATTCTTATGAAACAAACAATAGTGAAGATCTAGTTATCGGTGTTCTATTTGAGATTAATGTAAATGAAAAAGTAATCTTAGACCGTGCTGAAAGTTTAGGAACTGGATATAATGAAAAATTTGTTTTCGTACAGAATGATTCGGGCGAGATCTTTGAGGCATTAATATATTGTGCAATTAAAACAGATGATTCATTAAAGCCTTATTCATGGTATCTGAATCACGTTATTGTTGGAGCGAAGGAAACAAAATTGCCAACGGACTATATTGCTTTAATTGAGTCCGTTGAGTGCATAAAAGATCCAAATAAAAATAGAGAAGCAAAGGAACGTGCAATTTATAAATAATAGTTAAAACCTACAACCTTTAATAAAAATACTTGGAGAATTCACTTTAAGGTAATATAAGAAATAACAACAAATTACTAAAATGGAAAATATAGTTTGAAAATTTCATCATTTTAAGAGGGAAAAGTCTAATAAGATAACCTTAATTTGTATGTTAGGAATATATTCTAATATTTTATCAGTGGCTTATCTAGTTAATTGAAATATGATAAGTGTTTTCAGAAGGAAATAATAAACGTTAGCTAGTTTCTATTTTGTTAGCTATTTTAGTATATAAATTTTCACCGCTTAATGCGGTGCTATCTAAAAAGGGTTTTAAACATGAATATTACATTTATTGGTGAATTGGTTTTTTATTCCATGTTCATTGTTGGAGCGTTAAGTTATTACTTAGGTAAACGTAAAACAACCTCCCCTAAAATAGCCGTTTTAATTGGCGTTGTGTTATGTGTAATTCCGCCTCTTAATCTCGCTTATTTAATTGTATTAACGTTAAAAAATGATGTTGTAGACGAGTCAACTATTGAACCATCTGCATAATAATTTATCAATTACTTTAGTCGATGTTTATTATTTAAAAGTATATCACTCAAGAGGTTATATGAAATATGTACTTATAGTTTTACTTTTTTTTTCTACCACAAGTTTAGCTGATGAACAGCGTGGAAAAAGAGAAGTGCTGCTCGACAATTCAGACGTTGAAGTTGTTCGTTTAACTTATCCTGTTGGAACAGAATCAGGAATGCATACGCACATACACCCTAATAGAGTTGTATATTTCGTTAAAGGTGGGGCCTTAGAGTTAATTCCTGAAGACAGTAATCAGAAAACAAAAGTTATAAATGTCTCTGATGGTCAAACACTATTTTTGCCTACAACAACTCATAATGTTAAGAATATTGGTAATACAGCAGTTGTTATTGTTGAAACTGAAATTAAACGTAGCTAAAAATAAGTTCAAGTTGCACTTTGATCAGTATCACTTTGGTCACAATTTTAGCCAACTGACCTGGTCAAGTAAATTCAGACACCCCAGTTAAGCTACTTTTTCTAACTCATTAATTTTCAATTCAAAATCATTA
>ENA-OSET01003852-OSET01003852.1-sediment-metagenome-genome-assembly--contig:-NODE-3852-length-13541-cov-2.899287_pt1 | contig 13541 bp, 10 predicted proteins | sample MGYA00237882_ERZ534229 | MGnify/ENA primary metagenome ERZ534229 (study PRJEB26408, sample SAMN06266212) | sediment metagenome | isolation source: Hudson Canyon methane seep mesocosm | place...
CCCATAAACCAACTTGTGGTAAAAGGTATATTGGGCGGCATAGGTTTAGATTGCGATGTTGCTGCAAATGGTATCGAGGCGGTTGAAATGCTACGCGAAGCAGCTGATGTGTTTCCGTATACTGTGGTTTTGATGGATTGCTTAATGCCCGAAATGGATGGTTATCAGGCGACTCAGGTGATTAGAAGCGGGCAGTCTGGTGTGAGTGTAAAGACGGTTCCTATTATTGCGATGACGGCTAACGCAATGAAGGGCGATGAACAAAAGTGCCTTGATGCTGGTATGGATGACTACATTAGTAAGCCGATTAATGTCGCCATTATCAAAGAGAAACTACTCAAGTGGCTTTGTGATGACGATGTTTGGGATTCGTTCTAGTCAAAAGTATTTTACGTTTATTTTAGTATTACTCTTTACAAGTTCCTGCCTCATTCTTAATTTCCGTATTTTTGATTGCACTTCTTGGTAGTCTTTTGAATTACTTATAGCGTAAGCTAAGAGCTTAAGTCGTCGCTAGTTTAAATTAACAATAAAATTTTGGAGCACACTATGCTAGGCAACATGATGGATCGTCCCTTACTGATTTCAAGCATTATTGATCATGCGCAAATCACACACCCTGATACTGAAATTATTAGTAGGCGGTGTGAAAAAAGTGAGGGCCCGAATGGCCTAACAGATATACATCGCTACACCATCAAGGATTCTGCTTCGCGAGCTAAGAGATTAGCCAGTGCTTTACAAGCAAATGGTATAAAGCAAGGTGACAAAATTGCCACCTTGGCTTGGAATAATTACCGGCATTATGAGTTATATTTTGGTGTGTCTGGTATTGGTGCGGTGTTGCACACTATCAACCCAAGACTATTTCCTGAACAGCTAATTTATATAATTAATCATGCGCAAGATAAATGGCTGTTTGTAGATTTAAGCTTCTTGCCTTTGTTAGACGCGATTAAAGACAAAATCACCAACATTGAAAAAATAATTATTCTGGCTGATGAAGATAATATGCCTGAGACTTCATTGCCAAATATTATTTGCTATGAAAGCTTAATCGCAGATCAAAAAGAAATTGTTGCGTGGCCTCAGTTTGATGAAAATCTAGCGGCAAGTTTGTGTTATACCTCTGGAACTACGGGCGACCCTAAGGGCGTCATGTATAGTCACAGATCAACGGTATTGCATGCCATGGCGAGTATTGCTGTTGATGCATTGGGTATTGGTTGTGAATCGTGCATTTTGCCTGTTGTACCGATGTTTCATGTAAATGCGTGGGGAACCCCGTTTGCGTGTGCCATGGTGGGTTCAAAAATGGTTTTCCCTGGCCCTGGAATGGATGGTGCTTCGATTTGGGAACTGGTCGATGCAGAAAAGCCTGATCTTTTACTCGGTGTGCCAACGGTATGGCTAATGCTACTCAATCATATGGATGCAATTGGTAAGAAGTTGGGGTCTGTTGAAAAAGTGGTTGTAGGCGGGGCAGCGGCGCCACTTTCTATGATTCAACGTTTTGATGAGGTTCACGATGCGTTCTTGATTCATGCATGGGGAATGACGGAAATGTCACCGATAGGAACGGTGAATAATTATTGCCCGGCGATGAAAACGATGACGGCTGAGCAACGACATACTTTGCAATTAAAACAAGGGCGTCCGGTTTATGGTGTAGAAATGAAAATTGTTGATGACCAAGGCACTGAATTACCCCGAGATGGTAAAGCGTTTGGAAACTTATTTGTTCGTGGGCCATGGATAACCAAAAGTTATTATTTAAGTGATGATAAAAGCAATTTTGTAGATGGATGGTTTGATACTGGCGATGTTGCCAACATCGATCCAAATAATTACTTGTGTTTAGTTGACCGTTCAAAAGATGTGATTAAATCTGGTGGGGAGTGGATTTCATCCATAGACCTTGAAAATGCAGCGATAGGTCATCCTGAACTGGAAGAGTGCTGTGTGATTGGCGTACCGCATGAGAAATGGGATGAACGACCTATTCTATTAGCAATTACAAAGAAAGACGCAACTGTAAGTGTTGAATCTGTTAAAACATTCTTGAAAGATAAAATTGTCAGCTGGTGGATGCCTGATGATGTTGTGTTTGTTGAAAGTTTACCGCATACAGCAACAGGAAAACTGTTAAAGGTGAGTCTACGTAAAGAATATCGCGAACATCTTTTAGCTAAGTCAGTAGCATTAGAGTCTTAATGTTTGCTTATTACGTTATCTTTTTAGCTCGGCTTGATGCGGGAATGTTGTTGAACGTAGTTAGGCGTTATGTTTTAAATACTTTCGAGGTGTGGTGCCTGTCCAGCGTTTGAAGGCCCTTAAAAAGCTTGCTGACTCTGTATACCCGAGCTTTTCAGCTAATAGTTGAACAGACATAGTTTCAGCTGTTAGCAAGTTGATGGCTCTTTCTTTGCGTTGTTCATCAATTAGGTTTCGGTAGCTGGCGCCAGCGGCATCCAGCTTTCGTCTAAATGTTCTAACGCTTATATTAAAGCTTTGAGCAACGTCTTCTGCATTTGGGAAGTTCTTGTCATACCCAGAGAGGAGTTGCTTTACTTGTGTTGGGAAGTCGACGTTAAAAGAAAGGCGTAGTCGCAGAGATTCCTGAGCTTGTACACGATATAGTTTGTGGGCCAAAACGTTGCCATGTTTTAGTTTTGTGCCAAGCAAGCTATTTGGCAACCTAAACCAGCTGAACGCTTGATCAAATTTAAGTGGAATATTCGTTATTTTTCGATAGGCACTCAGTAAATTCGTTGATGGCTCAGGTCTGGCAATTCCGGCTGTCATAGGTGTACGAAATGAATAACCTAGCATCTCTACCATGAAATTATAGGTTCCTGCAAAACCGCTATCTGCAATAAAATCAGACATGGTCGCAGAGGTTTTCGGAAGAGTGTAACGAAGTTCAAAGTAGTCTTTTTCAAAATGAATACTGAACTGTGTTACCAGTAATGAGAGACGTTGAAATTGGACGGAGGTTTGTAGTGCTTCTCGAAATGTAGCAGCAGTCAATATTAACAAAGCAAAGGTACCATAAGATGCAAAGGTACTTTTACGACCAACGGTTAGTGCAAATAACGGGTCATTTACTAGTTTGATTGCGTCTTCAGTGATCGCAAACTGAACACTTTCATCTATGAGAGCGGACCCTGACAAAATAGTTAAATCTAAATTATGTCTTTGTAAAACTGTCTGTGGCTCTATACCCCGTTCTTCTAATACTTGGCATAATGGAATTAGGCCAAGTATAGAGTATTGTTTATTGAGGGTTTGCACGTATTAAGCGCTTTTTCGAGATAAAATTTTCTCTATTCCGCCTAATATAGTTTTAGATTTATACGGTTTAGTCACCCATGCAATGACGCCACACTCTTTACCCTTGGCTTTTAATTCAGGGCTGCTTTGGGTTGTTAACATAACGATAGGAATATGATTCAGGGTATCGTTTTTATGGATACTCTGGCACATGCTGACGCCATCCATTTCGGGCATGTTGACATCGCTGATGATAATGTCAACATCGGGATTAGCATTTAATACCTCGAGACCATGTAATCCATGTTCGGCTTCAATAATTTCATGACCGGCATTTGTAAGGTCTGTCTTAAGTTGAACTCTGATGATCTCTGAATCATCAACTACTAAAATCTTTGCCATAAACTGTAACTCATTGAATCGTATTTAGCCTTGAAGAATGCAAGCTTTCAGGTCTGGGTTGAAATGTTGGCGATCTACTTCAATCGCTAGTTGGCGTTGTCTTCTTGGATGTTTCTATTTCGGCCTTCTTTTTTCGCTTTATAAAGTAACTGATCCGCCCGTTTTATTAATTGGTTTAAGGTTTCGCCTGTTAAGTGACTGACTATACCGCCACTAATAGTGACAGAAATTTTCTTATTATCAGCAAAAATTTCTAAGCGCTCAACATTTTTTCGGACTCGTTCGGCAAATAAATACGCACTCTTAGCATCGCCTGGAAGGAAGACCATAAATTCTTCACCGCCAAACCGTATAGGGATGTCTGTATTGCGTACTTGTTGTAAAATGATAGCTGCTATATCTTTTAGAACTCTGTCACCCACATCGTGGCCAAAGTTGTCGTTAACGGGTTTGAAAAAATCGACATCAAATAACACAAGTGATGCTGACTGGATATTATTCCGGTTATGGTTGCTGAGCATATCCTCAACTCTATCTTCCATATAAAGGCGAGTAAATAAACCTGTTAATGGGTCACGTATCGCACTTTCATAGATGGCCTGACTTTGTTTTTCTAGTAAATTTGCGCGTTCTTGTTCTTTTTCAGCATCAATGATAGTGGTGCGATCTTCTAGAATAATTAAGAGTTGTTTGACTACTCCCTCGTAGGCTACTGCTTTGTATGATATTTGTAGGTGCTTACCTTCACTTTTATCCCCATTAGTATAGAGAAATATTTTCTTTGGAAATGTTAGTGATAAGGCTTCAAATAACCTTTCCTCATTATTTAAACAGGTTTCGATATTGTCGATGCCCTGTTTTTCATCGCGTGATAAGTCAGCATCGATCGGATCAAACATAAGGCTTCTAAAGGATTTACCAGTAAACTCTTGATCCCCCAGTAAACAATGCAGGTAATTTGAGTAGGTGTCTTCGATCTTACCTTTAACGTTGATCGTTAAAATACCCAAGGGTATATTGGTGAAAATACTTGTTAACCTATTTTCTGCATTTCGAAGTTCTGAAATGTCTTCACCCATTAAAGAGAATATTTCGCCTTCTGCATTATTACTGTTCTGCATTTTTGACAATTGCCAATAGAACGGCCTTTCACTCGACTCATGACTATTGTCACAGATACTTAATTCGAACTTTACTTTTGAATTATTGGACTTTTTTTCTAATTCTTTAAATTGATACTCGAATATTTCCCAGACTTCTTTTTTAAATAATGAGGAAAAAGAAGTTCTTAATAATGATTCGTAATCAATATTAAATACTTTTGACGCTTCGAAATTTCCACGTAATATTTCAAATTCACTATTGATGATCAGAAATACGCCTGGAAGGCTGTCGATTATCCGTTCGGAGTGCGTGTTAGCGTCTTCAAGTAGTGTGAGTACTTTATGAGAGGCTTGGACATCATGGCTAATATTACTCATAAGAAATCGAATTCCCCATCATCATCTTCATCTTCAGTCGTGGCATATTCATAACTCAATAGGTTCTTGAGTGCATCTGTACTCGTTATTTCGATCAAGACGCTACCAATAATTTTGACACTATCATGTTCGATGCACCATAAATCACTAAGCTTAACGATGGGGTGGTCTGAAGGGCTGTAGTTAGAAAAAATTTCATAGTAGCCTCGTGTCGCCAAGGGTAAGCTAATACCTAAGGGAACACTCATTTCTGCAAATGCTTGCTCTAAATAACCTGCTGTCAGGTTGCTTAGCTCTTTAACGAAATCCATTGACTGTTTATCACTTATTTCAGCGGCGGTTTCTGCCCCGTAGAATGGATGAATAAGGTGTTTAATGTCTTTGTGTGAAAAGTGTAGCTTGATCGTAATTTTTAAAGGCTCACCTGTGATCAAAATCAAGGACATCCAGTTGCCCTGGATTTGTCCAATTCGAGAGTTTTCAGGCATTTCAACCAAAGTGAAGTTATCATCACGCGCGTGCACTCGTGTTCTACTTTCAGCGGCTTGCCTAATAATATCTTTTAGTTTTTCTTTAATGTCGTCAATGTCTTTTTCGTTACTCAACCCGACCACCATTTCTAAGGCATTAATCTGAATGGATAAATATGCGTATAAATAAAAGTATATAGATTATTTTCAATTTTCAAAATTACGCTATATTACTAAAAACATATTTATCATAGCTCTTTAAACTATAGACCCTCATTTGTAAAATACACTGTGTGACTAGGTTCTCATAAATTCATGCTGCTGTTTTGATTTGACAAGGTGTCACAGTTGGGTACTTTAAAAAATTTTTCTGTCAAATTATAGTCAGTGCACAGTTTGAATTTGCGTCAATAAACAAATATTCAGATCGTTATCGGAAATCCAATTTTGGGCAGTATGAAAATGACAGGTGATACAAATATGACAAAGCAAGCTAACAAAATGATCAAAATACTTGGGTCGTTAGTATTAACAGTAAGCATGGTAGGTTGTTCTGGTACAGCCTACGTTGAAACCGCAGACCGAATGGATGTCATTACACTGGGTGACTCAATTTTTGATTTAAATGGCCAGATACAAGCTAACTTGGAATTGATGGCGGGAGAAACTTTTCGAAATTATACACAAAGTGGTGCAGAGCTCTCCGGGGGCGTCATTGCGTCAGCCGTTGATTCACAATATGCATCAGCTAAAGTGAAAGATTCAAATATAAGTACTATTGTGATGAATGGTGCAGGGAACGATATACTAATTCCCGCCATGTTGTTTGACCCTTATGGTTGTAGAACCCAATGGTATCGTTGGAGTATTTCTAAAAAGTGTAAAAACTTAGTGATTGAGCAATATGTTACAGCCGTTAACTTACTGAATGAAATGGATGCAGACGGTGTCAGTAATATTGTCTATTTGGGTTATTATGTTACCCCAAGAAGCAATGCTAATTTAGCGCAAGCAATTGAAATGGGTGATGATTACCTTTCATATGCATGTAATACAGCCTCAACCGCAAATTGTACCTTTATAGATCCTCGCGGAACGGTGTCTGCAAGTAATGTTGAGGCTGATGATATTCATCCGACACCCAATGGTTCACTTATATTAGCAAACCAAATTTGGCCAATTCTTAAAGGTGTTTTGTAGTTGTTGAAGAACATATAAACGACAATAAAAAAAAGATTAAAAATAAATGTAAGATCTGAAGAAATGATTTAAACCACCGGTAATGCGGTGGTTTTTTGTTTCCCCTTTTATATAGTTGATGATTGAGATAATAGTCTCGATGTCTGCGTAGCTATTTTAATATTTAAAATATGGTCTATGGTTAAACTATATGAAATTGTCTATTCGCCATTATTTAAATAAGCATAATAAACTGAATCAGTTGTTAGCAATGTTCTTTTTTGCGTTGATATCATTAGGGGGGTCACTAGGTGTCGCCGCTGATAATAAAAACAGCACTATTAATGTGACTGAAAATATTATTGCTAACTCCGGTAATACCAGTCATAAACTGACGATTAATCAAGCACGTGCCATTTTTAGTTTACGAGCAAGAAAGTGGCCCGATGGTTCTAGAATTACAGTACTTGTCCTCAAAGATAGTCACCCTACACATAAAGATTTTTTACAAAACACCTTGAAAATATTACCTCATCAATTAAGGCGTCACTGGGATCGTTATATCTACTCGGGAATTGGTCAAGGGCCAGTTGTCGTCGACTCCCAACAAGAAATGATAGACATGGTTGATAGAATACCCGGTGCGATCGGGTATGTTGCAGAAGGAGTCCCGCATGAGCAGGTCATTACTCTTACAGTCCATTAAGCTTTCAATGATTATACTGGTCTTTATTACTAATCCAGTGGCGGCTGATACCAGTACTGCAATAGAAGATATTGTCTGGCACGGTTTTTTGAGTCAGGGGTTTACTTACACCGATGACAATAACTACCTTGGTTCAAGCTCAAATGGTAGTTTCAAATCAAATGAGCTAGGTTTGAATGCCTCAATCCGTCCATTTGACCAACTTAATCTTTCGGCGCAACTGTTATATAAACAAATGGGTACTGCAAAACCAAAAGGGCTGAATGTCGATTTTGCGATAATAGACTGGCGCTTGATTGATGATTTCGATTATGGTTTCGGTCTTCGTTTGGGGCGCTTGAAGAACCCTTTTGGCTTTTTCAATGAAACACGTGATATCGCGGCAACCCGACCTAGTTTATTGTTACCCGAGTCAATTTACCTAGATTACCTTAGGGCTGTATTGCACTCATCCGATAGTGTCGGAGCATATGGTCATCTTGAGTTAAGGCAAGGTACACTTTCTTATAGTACTATTTACGGAAAACCAATCGTCAATGATGAGACGGTTGACCTTATTGTGGGCGGCGCGTTAGGGAGCAAAAGCGTGGCTGGGGAGCTTGAAAGTGAAACAGCGCAAGCGTCTCGACTTTCGTATGAAGACGGTTCTGGATTTTGGCGTAGTGCCATTACCTATAACGTTTTTGAAGCCGATTTTAATGCTGATGCGTCTGATGCGCTTTTAGGTATATTTAGCGGAAAATTTAAAACAGAGCAGTTTATATTTTCCTTGCAGTTTGATTGGGATAAATGGCAGTTGATTGGTGAGTACCAAATCAGAAATACAGATTCACTAGGTATAAATGGTGGTTTTAACCCTAATTTAGGTTTAATTGAAATATACGATGTTGAATATGATGGCCTCGCTTACTATTATCAAATGGGTTACGATTTTTCACCTAAAGTGACTGGGTATATTCGAAAAGATGTTGTTTACCACGATAAAGACGATAAAGACGGTCTACTGTTGAATGCTGTTAGTCAAGGTCGTGTTGCTGCACATAGTGCATTTGCAAAAGATATTACCTTAGGATTTATTTTCGAACCTTCATTTAACTGGTCTTTTGGCTTGGAGCTGCACAGAATCAATGGTACACATTGGTTGCCTACTCAGGAAAACCCAATATCAGCGGAGCATAAACAACACTGGAATATGTATTTACTCCAAGCTTCTTACCGTTTCTGATAGGCAGGGTTGATGAGACAGAGATCAAAAACGATATTTGTAAGTTTATATTGGAAAGCGGCGAGTGGTTTAGCGGTCATCTTTCTGGCGCTAATAAGCGTGTTTACCTATTTTAATGCAGAACAATTAAAAAACCTCCAGACTCATCATCGGTTGAACAACCAGCATCAATATATAGTTGAATATAATGGGCTGCTAAAAAAGGCTGAGTTGCAGTTAATTAACATAATAGATAGCTTACCTAATTACAAAGCAAATTCTGACTCTCAATCACTTCAAGATAAAGTACAACATAATTGGTCATCTCTTCAGATTACCTGGGCTATCGAAAGCGCTGTATTGTTGGATCAAAATGGCATCATGATACAAGGTTGGGGAGATAAAAGAATGTCGCCTAGGCCGGAAACAATTCAAAGAACCCTAGATAGTGGTGTACCTGTTTCAGAGCTTATCTGTTTTGAAGATTGCCAATTGGCGGTGAGCTCTCCCATACTAAATGAAAGTGGCGATATACAACTGCTTCAACTCAGTGTTTCCTTAGCCGATACTATGTTAGATTTTCAGCGTATTACAGGTTCCGATATTGGTATCTTAACCCGCGCAAAAAACGGGTCTTCAATCAAAAATAATTTAGGTCGCACTGGTTATAGGTTTTCTGCATTAACCAATAGGGTTGTATTGCAGCCACTAATAATTAAATTTGCGCTTGAACGTAGTTGGGGAATGAGCTTTCTTCATGGGGAAAGTACAAATGTATTCGTGCTAGAAACATCATTTACTCAGTATGAGTTGATGATGTTGTCAACGGCTGAGCTAGAAGCTAATAAAGCTGTGGTCATCTTTGTTTCCGATACCACGTCTGCCAGAGAGCAAATTCAATTAGCCAGGCATACCTACATTACCACAGGCCTAATAGCGACTTTAATTGCGCTCACGTTGATCGTTCTTGTTTTATGGCGACCTATCAGGTCTTTACAGCGGCAGTCCCGAGCGCTACCTTTATTAGCAAAAGGTGAGTATAGAGAGGCTAAAGAAAAACTTATTGGTATGGCAAGGAGTAGACTGTTTGCAGATGAAATCAGTAACTTGCAAGAAACCTCTATTGAAGTGACTCACCAACTAGAAAGTTACCATAAAAAGTTAACACGAAATACCCAGAAACTGTATGAAATGGCCCACTTTGATACCTTAACAGGGCTAACCAATAGAGCGCATTTAACAGAAATTATTGAGCAAAAATTTCATAGTGACAAAGCAGATGAAAATGGTTTTGCTTTAATCTATTTGGATCTAGATAACTTTAAGCATATTAATGATGCCTTGGGGCATGTCATTGGTGATAATTTACTCATTGTAATTGCGATGCGCTTAAAGGCGTGCATAGGTCCAAATGATCACGCAGCTAGAATGGGGGGGGATGAATTTTGTGTCGTTTTGAATCAAACGCATACCGAAAACTATGCAGTTGAATTTGCGAAAAAAATTCTCAAAGTAATGGATGAACCTGTCGCAATGGAAGGTCGAAATCTTGCAGTTACTTCAAGTATAGGTATTACGTTATCTTCCATAGACGGTGATGACGCTGATGTATTATTACAAAATGCCGACCTGGCAATGTACCAGGCAAAGGCCGCAGGTAAAAATAACTATCACGTCTTCAATGCTCAGCTTCATAAAGATGCTGACTCAAGAATGGCATTGGATGTTGAATTGCGTAAAGCAGTAGCAAATGAAGAGTTTGTATTGTATTACCAACCCCAAATAAACCTTAAAACAGGTGATTTAATTGGTTGTGAGGCTTTAATTAGGTGGGAGCATCCTACGCGTGGTCTCTTGGCGCCGTTCTTTTTTATCGATACGATTGAAAGTAACGGTCTGATTATACCTGTGGGAAAATGGGTTATTCAGGAGGCGTGTCGTCAGTGTGGTGAATGGGCCCGTAGAGGTTTAGATAATTTAAAAATATCCATTAACTTATCTACTCGACAGTTCTCCGACCCAGATCTTATAAATAATATTAAGGACGCTATTGCCAAAGAAAATATTCACCCTAGCCAGCTAGAATTTGAAGTGACAGAATCATTACTTGCAACTGATATCAAGCATGCAATTGACTTGCTTAATGAGCTTCAATCCTTAGGGTTAACTATTGCCATCGATGATTTTGGTACGGGTTACTCATCGTTAAGCTATTTGAAGCAACTACCGTTGGATAAGTTAAAAATCGATCGCGCGTTCGTAATGGATATTCCAGAAAATAATGATGATAAACAAATTACCGCTGCCATTATCGCCATGGCGCATACCCTTAATCTGAAGGTAGTTGCTGAGGGTGTCGAGTCGAAAGCGCAAATGGCCTTTCTCCAAAGCCTCAACTGTGAAATAGGCCAAGGCTATTTATTTAATAAGCCTATTAGTGCTGAGCAGTTCGAACGTTTATCTGTTATTCCAGGTAGTTTTGAGTTTTTGAAAAAATAAAATATTAACCAAAAATATATGTTGAAGGTAATAATACCAAAAGTACAGTAAGCGGGTAGGCCCATTGGGTTAATGGGCGCTAAGCTGTTTGTGACTCTAAGTAGGTCTCAAAATCTGTAAAATAGTCAATCGGCAGTTTGTTTAAAATAGATTCTAAATTAGCGCATTTCCTTGCCCATTCGTGATCTATTTGTATTGCGCTTTCATGCATTGTCCATTGTAAGCATTTTAGCTTTGAGTGTACGGCTTCAAGCATCAAGCCGACTAGTTCGATATCGGCATAATCCTCTTGTCGCCCGTTAAGGATGGAGTCTTTCAGCCAGGCTTGGATATTCTGTTCCCAAATGCCTGAATTTCGATTTAACTCTTCGAGGCCTGAAATAATAGCCAAGCTTCGTTGCGCTTCCAATGTTGGTTTGACGTTATAAATTTCAGAGCAGAACTCTTTAGCTAAAACCACCCAAGTGATTAAACTGCTTTGAAAAGAGAGTAAATATTTGCTGAGATTAGGCATAAATTCTGTTGGCATTATTTGATTTTTGCCTAGTGCACCTTGTCGGAGAATTTCAAGTGCAGAGTTGAAAATATTTTGATCTAGCCCTTCTGCTTCCATCTGCAAAAGAGGTAAAAGGTGACGAGTACCGTAACCTCTAGGCTTGAGTTTTTTTGAATATATTTCATGTAGCATAACGCCAACACCGACCACTTGACCTTCAATGCTGTTTTTATCACCGATAATACCTTCTGGCCAGCCCGAACCGTCTTTTCTTTCATTGTGCATGAAAACGGCTTTGCTGACCTTGTCAGATAGCGTCGGAATATTGTCTAAAAATAATTTTCCTGAGGTGATCTGTTTTACATAAAGCGCTTGTTTCTCCTTGAAACTTACTTTGTCCATGCTGGCAACAAGCTGTGGGTCAATATTTAATAGGCCGGTGTCATGCATTTGCGCGGCGGTAAAAATAACTTCCAATGATTCCTCATTCAAGCCCAGGTGGAGCCCAATTAGAACGGCAAAACCTGTAGCGCTTTGAGTGTCGCCATATCGTTCAGGCATCTGTTGAGAAAAAACAGTTATTTTTTGAGTAATTAAAGGGTGGCTTTGAAGAAATCCACATAAACGAACAAGTTCTTTAGTGGCAGTTTGATGTTTCTTGTCGCCTAAAAAGTTCTTTCTTGTTAACAATATATCACTAAATATTTGATTAGGGCTGAGTGCAGTTTCGAGGTTTACTTGAAGTTCGAGAGGGTACGATAAATCGAATTTCGAGATCTTGTCGGCAACGTCTTGAGTAACATAGGTTCCTTTAGGTATAACCATGGCACCTAAACTGTTACATAAATTTTGGGTAGTTATAACAGGGTTAAGCTTATTAACTTCTACTAAGTGCTCTGCGTAGAAATTACGGTTTAAAGACTGATCCATACTCTATAATTCTCCAATACTATTATTGAAATGGGGTAGCTCAGTTAAATGTCCAATTTGGGAGTTGTATAAATTAAACACGAATAATAAAGTCTTAAATACTGATCGTTGCGGTATACGTCATATGTTCTTAAAATAGTGCGTAATTCGCTGATTTATCTAGCAGATTTTTAAAAAATTACGGGTATTGATATTGTGTTTAGGTTCGTGCTTATTGTCGAAGTAATTTATTTTATCCATATCAAGTAATATACATATAGTAGGGTATCGATACTATATGTCAAAATTGACAGTATCAATTTTATTATATTTATGTTTACGGTTGCGTTTGTTTTTGCGGGTTAAGTATATCGTTAATTTCTTTAATCGTTAACTAAAATTTTCTTTCAAAATTATTAATAGTGCTTTACTTTCAATATGGGATTTTAATAGTGGTTTTATTGTAAATGGAAGAATGTACATGGAAGAAAGTGAACAGGTAGCAAATATAGAAGAGTCAGATTTGGTAGGTGAGGGCGTGTCTGGCCAAATTGAAGCGATGCTAGATCAAACTGAGGCGCGTATATTAGGCGCTTTAATGGAAAAACAGCTTACGACGCCAGATGCTTACCCACTGACATTAAATAGCTTGTTGTTAGCGTGTAATCAGAAAAGTAGTCGTGAACCAGTGTCGGTGCTAGAAGAAGGGCAGGTTCAGCGTTGCCTTTATGACTTGCAAGAACGAAAGTTGATTGAATTTGAATATGGTTCAAGGGCGAATAAATTTGATCAACGTCTTGTGCGTAATTTGCGCTTCAGTGAGGCTGAGCATGCTGTTTTTTGTATCATGTTGTTGCGAGGTCCTCAGACGGTTAATGAGCTATTAAGTCGCAGCAATCGTTTGTATCAGTTTGAAAATTTA
>ENA-OSET01003853-OSET01003853.1-sediment-metagenome-genome-assembly--contig:-NODE-3853-length-13540-cov-58.229666_pt1 | contig 13540 bp, 15 predicted proteins | sample MGYA00237882_ERZ534229 | MGnify/ENA primary metagenome ERZ534229 (study PRJEB26408, sample SAMN06266212) | sediment metagenome | isolation source: Hudson Canyon methane seep mesocosm | place...
GCACAAGGCACTGCCCCTACTTTTATGTTCAGTTGTGAAGGTTGCCTGATGCTTGTCCCGTGTTAAGTGGGTAGCCTTAAAAGGAGTATTAAATTATGGCACTTGCCCAAGAAGATATAGAACAAATACAAACATTAATTATAAAATCAATTCAAGCAACGCCTGAGGTAGGTAATGCAAATGTCCGCTACGAATTAGAGTTGCGAGAAAGAACAACTCGGGTAGAGGAAGAGTTAAAGCATCAGCGTGAATTAATGTTAGCAGGTTTTGCTCAAATGGATAAACGCTTTGAGCAAGCACGAAATGAGACTGATAAACGCTTTGAACAAGTTGACAAGCAATTAGAACAAATGCGCAATGAATCTGACAGGCGTTTTGAACAAGTAGAAAAGCGTTTTGAACAAGTAGAGAAACGTTTTGAGCAAGTAGAAAAGCGCTTTGAGCAAGTAGAGAAACACTTTGAAAAAATTGACAAGCAATTTGAATTGCAAAGCAAAGCGATTATGGACATACATCAAGAAATAAAATTACAAATGCGCTGGAGCTTCGGTGTATTAATTGCTGTCGGTGGCTTAGTTGTTGGCGTGTTAAGAATGGGTGGCTAAATGAGGCAAATCAAGCTGGCTGACCCCTTGATTCTTGAATGATGCGTACTACCCATTCCCTGAATTAAAAACTAATGAGATTAACATCACAAGAAATTAACACTTTTACTCAGGTATTTGAAGCGGCTGATCCCGATGCAGGAATTTACCTATTTGGCTCGCGTGCGCAAGATAATTTACGTGGCGGAGATATAGACTTATTAATACACTCGAGTAAAATAGATAAAATTCAATTGCGCAAAATAAAATGGCAACTACTCGAATTATTAGGCGAGCAAAAATTAGATATAATCCTATCTGCAGATTTACAAGAACCTTTTGTACGCCTCATACTACCGACAGCGATTAAATTAGAAATTAAAAACTATGCAGCCACGCCATAAAAAAACAGCATTAGAAAATCTTAAATTATGCAAAGAGCAGCTAGCGGCAGCATTAAAGTGGCTAGAACGTTCTCATCTACAATGTAAAAGCATAGAATTAACCCAGCCCTTTAGCGAAGAGGATTTTGATAAATTAGAAAACTTAACTAGTCGTTTTGCGCGCTTAACCGACTTGTTAATTAATAAAATGTACCGTGCAATTGATCTTGTTGAATTAAAACAACCTGGCTCTTTAATCGATACCATTAATAATGCAGAAAAGAACCATTTAATCGATTCCGTAGATCAAGCACGTAGCCTAAAAGATATACGTAATGAAATCGCACATGAATATAAGCTGGAAGATCAGAAATACTTATTTAATGAAGTCATGTTAGAAACCGCCCAATTACTCAAATTGAGTAAAAAAGCCATTGAGCATGCTGATAAATATCAAAAATAAAGGTCATATTAAATTAAAAAATACCTTATGCACTTAAACACAAGTGTGCTAACAATATGTGTCAACTTTTGTAGGCTGGGTTGGTTTTTGAGCGTAGCGAAATAAACGTAACCCAGCATTTAAGGCATTTCCTTACACACATCTTTTTGATAATTAAGGATCAATGACTTACAAAACCTATCCAAAACAGAGAAGTGAGCAAAAAAAAGGTCCATAAAAAATCACCTGACAATTACACTATTCTGTAACTCATTGATTTTAATTTATTAGCACACTTGTGTGTAAGGAGATGGCTTAACCATGAATCAATCGAGTCTGACCCCCCATTGATTATTTTTTAATGCGATTGCCCTGCCAGGAACAGGGGTAAACCCTATGCGTTGGGATAATATTGTTAGTTCTGTCGCACAAAAAGATTATCGTGAAGATGAATTAATTTAAGGCGTACTTATGAATATAGTAAGAATTGAAGACATTAATAATTTAATCGTACATATAGATGATAAAGACGTTTTAATTGATAGGGATGTCGCTGTCATTTATGGCGTTGAAACGAAACGAATTAATGAGGCTGTAAAAAATAACCCACAAAGATTTCCTGAAGGCTACATAATTGAATTAAATGCAGTCGCCAAAAAACAACTGGTCGAAAATTTCGACCGGTTCGAAACGTTAAAGCATTCATCAGCAAACCCTAAAGGATTTACTGAAAAAGGTTTGTATATGCTAGCCACTATTCTACAGAGTGATAAAGCGGTACAAACAACATTATCAATCATTGAAACCTTTTCTAAAATTCGCGAACTTTCACGTACAGTCAATGAACTTTCAACCATAGAAAATAAACAAGACCAGAAAAGTTTAATGCAACGTAGTGGTGAATTAATCGCAGAGGTATTAGATGACGATTTACAAACCAGTGAAGCAGGAACCATGATAGAGCTGAATTTTGCCGTATTAAAGTTTAAGCACACGGTTAAAAGGAAAAGCTGATGACTAAAAGAAAAGTCTGTGTAGTAACAGGGACACGAGCGGAGTATGGCTTATTATATTGGCTAATGAAAGAAATAGAAGCAGATAAAGATCTTGAGCTCCAAGTCCTTGCTACAGGTATGCATTTATCTCCTGAGTTTGGTTTAACATACAAAGAAATAGAAAAAGAATTTGTAATTAACAAAAAAATAGAAATGCTTTTATCTAGCGACACAGCTATTGGGATCTCGAAATCTATGGGATTGGCTCAAATATCGTTTGCAGAGGCGTATGAGGAGTTAAAGCCAGATATCATAGTGATATTAGGCGATAGATATGAAATATTTTCTACTGTTTCTGCCGCTATGATTGCAAAAATACCTGTTGCTCACTTACACGGCGGAGAGGCAACGGAAGGGTTAATAGACGAATCTATTAGACATTCAATTACTAAAATGAGTCATTTACACTTCACCGCGACAAGTGAATACAAAAATAGGGTCATTCAGTTAGGAGAGCAACCAGAGAGAGTTTTTAATGTAGGTGGCTTAGGAATAGACAATATAAAAAAACTTAAGCTATTAGGCAAAGATGATTTTGAAAAAAGTATAGATTTTAAATTAAATAAAAAAAATATTTTAGTTACATTTCACCCTGTAACACTAGAGAAATCTACAGCAAAAGAGCAGTTTCAAGAATTGCTAGATGCGGTCGATGCTCTAAATGATACAAATATTATTTTCACTAAAGCGAATAGCGATACAGATGGAAGAATTATAAATAATATGATAGATAGCTATGTTATTAATAACGCTAATAAATCAGCTGTATTTACCTCTTTAGGGCAATTAAGGTACTTAAGTGCATTACTGTATATTGATGCAATGGTTGGTAATAGTTCAAGTGGGTTGGCTGAAGCTCCATCTTTTAAAATAGGAACAATTAATATTGGAGATAGGCAACAAGGAAGAATCAAATCAGGTAGTGTCATTGATTGTTTGCCAGAGAAAGAATCGATAAATAAAGCATTTGAGAAATTGTATTCCAAAGATTTTATGGATATTTTAAGGAATATTGAAAATCCTTATGGTAATGGTGGTGCGAGTAAAAAAATAAAAGATCTAATAAAAACTTTTAATTTAAAGGGTATTTTAAAAAAATCATTTTTTGATTTAAAGGTAAATGATATATGAAAATATTATTTATAGGCTCTGTTGAATTTTCACTGAAAGCCTTACAAAAACTTATAGATATTAATGCTGATATTGCAGGGGTATGTACGAAACAGAGTTCAAATTTTAATAGTGACTTTAGTGATTTAGTTCCTGTATGTGAACTAAATAATATTCCTTACATTTATGTTAATAATATAAATTCTGATGAAAATATTCAATGGATTAAAGGATTAGACATTGATATTATTTTTTGCTTTGGATGGTCTTCACTTATTAAAAAAGAGCTTTTAGCTGTGCCGCCTATGGGTATTATAGGTTATCATCCTGCACACTTGCCTCAGAATAGGGGGCGGCATCCTTTAATTTGGGCTTTAGTGCTTGGCTTAGAGGCAAGCGCATCTACTTTTTTCTTTATGGAGGAAGGGGCAGATGATGGAGATATCCTTTCACAAGAAAAATTTCCAATAGCGTATGAAGATGATGCGAGTACACTTTATGCTAAGGTTATAAATGTCGCATTAAAACAAATAGAAGATTTTATACCCCAATTAGAAAATAATACAAACACAAGGATAAAACAGAACCATGCCATAGCAAACTCTTGGAAAAAAAGAGGTAAAAAGGATGGTGAAATTGATTTTAGAATGAGTAGTTTTGCAATTTATAATTTGGTTAGAGGATTAACAAAACCTTATGTAGGTGCCCACATTGACTGGTGTGGTGAAGATATTAAGGTCTGGAAGGTTGAAGAGGTGCAATATTCTCAAAGAAATATAGAGCCTGGTAAGGTTTTAGAAACTACGGGAAAGACTATATTAGTAAAATGTTATGACAATGCAATTAGGCTTATTGAACATGATTTTAAATCATTGCCTGCTGTTGGAGAGTATTTATGAATAAAGTATTAGTTATTGCCGTTCATCCCGATGATGAAACCCTCGGTTGTGGTGGTACTTTATTAAAACATAAAAAAAATGGAGATGAAATTCATTGGCTTATATGTACTGAGACAAATAAAAGTAATGAGTTTTACAAGACAAGAACCAAAGAGATAGAAGAAGTTTCAAAACGGTATAACTTTGACAGTGTTCATTATCTTGGTTTAAAAACCATGCAGGTGGATGAGTACTCGATGAGTAGCTTGATACAAAAGATATCTGATGTGATCAATGATGTTAAACCAGATCTGATCTATCTTCCTTTTAAAAATGATGTTCACAGTGATCATCGGAAAATTTTTGAGGCAGCATACAGTTGTACCAAATCGTTTCGTTATCCTTTTATAAAAAAGATACTTATGGTTGAAACCTTGAGTGAAACTGAGTTTGCTCCAAGCACCAAGGAAGATGCTTTTATTCCCAATGTTTATGTCGATATTAGTGACTATTTTGATAAAAAATTAGACATCATTAATATTTATAGAAGCGAGCTTGCCGAGCATCCCTTTCCACGGAGCTTGAGAAATTTATCGGCATTAGCGACCTTGCGAGGTGCGACAGCAGGGTGTGAATATGCAGAAAGTTTTGTATTACTAAAAGAAATTCAATGAAAAAAATCGGAAACATTAAGCTTGCCATTAACTCAACGATTAAAGATGCATTAAAGATCATTGATGCGGGAGCAATGCATATTGCCCTAGTGCTGGATGATGAGAATAAACTGATTGGTACGGTTAGCGATGGCGATATCCGAAGAGGGATCTTGAAGGGTTTAACCTTGGATGATGGCATCGAATCGATCATATTTCACACACCAACCGTGTGCAGTGTCAACGATACTAAAGAAGATATATTAAAAATCGCGGTGGCTAAAAAGCTCTATCAAATACCGATTGTTGATCTTGATGGCGTGTTAGTCGGCATTGATGAAGTTGATGAACTTTTAAAGCCAGCAGAGCATACTAATAAAGTCATCTTGATGGTAGGCGGAATGGGAACGCGATTGCGACCCCTCACCAATGACCGACCGAAACCATTACTTGAAGTGGGTAACAAGCCTATCCTTGAGACCATCATTGCTAATTTTGCTAAATATGGGTTTAAAAGCATTATATTGAGCGTTAATTATAAATCACAGATGATTGAAGATTATTTTGGTGATGGCTCAAAGTTTGGTGTCAGCATTGATTATGTCCACGAAGACAAACGAATGGGTACAGCAGGTGCACTCAGCTTGATGAGAGAGCAATTGACAGAGCCATTTTTTGTGATGAATGGTGATTTACTCACCAATGTTAATTTTGAACACATGCTTGAATATCACCTATCAAATCAAGCGATAGCCACAATGGGCGTACGTGAGTATGATTTTCAAGTCCCTTATGGTGTGGTTAATGTTGAGGGGCATCAAATAACCAGCATAGAAGAAAAACCGGTACATAAGTTTTTTGTCAGCGGTGGAATGTATGTTTTAGATACAGACGTACTCAACACTATTCCAGATGATATTTTTTATGATATGCCCACCTTGTTTGAAAAATTGATAGCAAACAAGCAAAAAGCGATTTCATTTCCAATTCGTGAATATTGGCTTGATATTGGTCGGATGAGCGATTTTGAACAAGCAAATAATGAGTATCATGAGGTGTTTAAATAATGCTGAATGGGAAGACTTTTTTAGCAATCATTCCTGCGCGTGGTGGTAGTAAGCGCCTTCCTCGAAAGAATGTGTTGGAATTGGCAGGTAAACCACTTATTACATGGACAATCGAAGCCGCATTAAAAAGTAAATATATCGATAAGGTAGTTGTAACGAGCGATGACCAAGAAATATTAGGTATTTCAGAAAAACAAGGTGCTGATGTCGTAAAGCGACCTGATGAACTTGCATCTGATACCGCCACAACGATTGATGTGGTAAATCATGTTGTAGAAAATATAAAAGAATATAACTATATAGTTTTACTTCAACCAACAAGTCCATTACGAAATGAGAAACATATAGACGAGGCAATAACATTGCTAGAAGCTAAAAGTGCAGATGCCATCGTTTCTGTTTGCGAAATGGAGCACAGTCCTCTTTGGTCAAATGTTTTGCCAGAAGATGGAAGTATGGAAGGGTTTTTAATAGATGAAGTTAAAAATAAAAGAAGTCAAGATTTAGAGTCCTACTTCAGGCTGAATGGTGCTATTTATATTTGTGATGCTTCTCGCTTGTGTGATGAGCGGTCGTTCATTCTAAAAAAGAATATTTTTGCTTACAGGATGGATCGGAAAAATTCTGTAGATATTGACGAAAAAATTGACTTTGAGATGGCTAAATACTTTGTTTGTAAAGGTTTTTAAAAATGTTGAAAAAGCTAACTTCAAACATTCTAATCTACGGTGTAACAAACGGCGTGAAATCCTTAGTGCCATTTTTAATGTTACCTATTTTGACAATGTATTTAAGTGTCAGTGATTATGGCACTTTATCTATTATTGAAATAACAATTATTTTTTTAGTTCCAATAGTGTCCCTAAATATCAGTGGTGCAATTAATGTTGAATATTTCAATTTAAATCGCAGCCAGTTAGGCCATTATATAACAAATGCTTTTATACTCACGCTACTTTCTTTTGTTGTCACCTTTTGTTGCTTAATTCTTTTTAAGAATGAAATATCATCATTTTTAAATACTGGTAGCTCTTTGGTTTTGTGGTTACCCGTTTTTGCATTGTTGCGGATTAGCTCTCAAGTATTACTTGGAATTTACCAAGTGTCTCAGCAACCAAAGAGGTTTGCACAATTTACAGTTTTACAAACACTTGTTGATTTTTCACTTTCATATGTATTGGTAGTTATTTTTCAATATGGTTATATAGGTAGAATAGAAGGCGTATATATTGCCTTTTCTATTTTTAGTTTAGTCGCCCTGATAATATTATTTAAAATGGGTTTTTTAACTAAACCAACTTTAATTTATTCAAGAAGTATCTTGAAATTTGGATTGCCACTTATTCCTCATGTGGTTGGAGGAACAGTCATTGCTATGTCGGATAGATATTTTATTTCATACTATGCTGGAAGTGAAGATGTAGGTTTATATACTGTTGCATATCAGGTGTCTGCATTGATGATATTGGTGAGCACATCGGTCAATCAGGCGTGGATTCCTGTGCTATATGGACTTTTAAAGTCCAGAGGTGAGGTTCAAAAGGCTGTGAAGTACTCATTTATTATGGCACTTTTTTTTGTGGTTATAGGAGGGTTGATTTTTTCTTTAAAAGATGGATTGTTTAATTTGATTGTGGATCAGAAATTTCACCATGCAAAAACTTTTTTTGGGTGGCTTGTATTGGGAGGCATTTTTCAATCAATCTATTTTTTAGCAACCAATTTTTTATTTTTTGAGAAAAAAACAGTTTCTTTGGCGAAAATAACGGTTTTTGGTGCCGTATTGAATATCATTTTAAATTTTTACTTGATACAAATATATGGAGTGATTGGAGTTGCGTACGCAACGGCTATAACATGGGCCTTATATTGTATTGTCGTGATATCAACATGTACATTCTATTTTAGAAAAAGATATTAGGATGATGACCGCAATGAACATATGATGAATCGGAGCTACTAATACCATGAGAATAAGTTATTTCATAGCAAAACTATTTAAAAAAATTAATATAGCTGCGATTAAAAATTCAGATATACATAAAACATCCAAAATCAGTTCTTTTTCGCATGTTGTTGATGTGAAAATGGATAGATATTCATATATTGGTAATAATTGTACAGTTATAAATATTGATATTGGGGCGTTTTGTTCAATAGCAGATAATGTGATAATTGGTGGGGCATCCCATCCTACTGGGTGGGTGTCTACATCACCAGTTTTCAATAAGAATAAAAATATAATGAGGAAGAACTTTTCTCATAAGCCTTATGAAACCACGAAAAAAACGACAATTAAAAATGATGTTTGGGTTGGAAATAACAGTGTAATTAAAAGTGGAGTAACAATAGAAAATGGTGCGATTATTGGAATGGGTTCTGTTGTAACAAAGAATGTCGGCGCATATGAAATATGGGCAGGAAATCCAGCGAAATTAATTCGGAAACGCTTCAATGATAAAGACATTGAGTTATTAATTAACTCCGATTGGTGGTGCTGGGATGATGATGAAATAAATAAATATGCTAACTTGATTAGTAGTCATAAATTGTTCATAGATCTTTTAATCAAGAAGACAAGATAGCTATATGGTTGCCAAGTTTAATGCTTTCAATGCGCTCAATAGAGTAATGATTAACCTATATTTAATAACTGCTTTATTATCAATATATACGCCAATGAAGGTTATTATGTTGTATGGATTGGCTTTATTAAACATTTACTTCTCAACTTTATTTTTTCTAACTATGATGAAAAATAACTTTTATATGAACAAGTATCTTTTTCTCATGTTGGTCTCACTGATATGTTCTTTTTTTATAAATGGTCATTTTGACTACGTTATGCTGAACATTATGACAATATGTGGAGTTTATTATTTAATTTATAAGGAGCATGGCTATGTTATAAGTAAGTTACGCATGTACATTATCATAGCTAGTATAATTAACTTTCTCCTTTATCACCTTATGCCTCCTGATTATATTGGAGTGAAAGCAATCGGTAACTTTTTAATTCCTAGGGTTCAGCTTGATGTCTTGCCTCTAAGTATTGCATCAGCTATCGCTTTGTTATCATTTATTATAGCGGGGCAACTGAAAAATAGAACAATGAAATACTCTCTTTGGATTATGAACTTGATCCTCATAATTAAATTAGGAAAGCTATCTGTCATTGTTGCTTTAATTCTTGTGTATTTGGTGTGTTTTTTGATAGTTTTTTTACGCAAAATAATGAACAAAGTTTTTTTAAAAAAAATACTGAAGCTAATATATTCAGTAATGTTCTTATTTCCTTTTTTATTAGTATATTTTAAACAGTATCTGAGTTTGTGGTTCCTTCGGTTACTTACATTTAGAGATGATATATATATAAGTTTTATAGACTATACGATGGAATATGGTAGTTTTTTATTTGGGGCTGGATTTTCTGCACATGAAGGTAACCTTCTTCTTTTACATAGTAATCCTCATAATCAATCGCTAGGAGTATTCTTTGTTTTAGGTGCCTTTGGGCTAATGGTTTTTTTACTGACATTTCTAAAAGTTTTGGATAATACATTCGATGGTATAGAAGGAGGCGATACTCATAGTTTTAAGATTTTTTTCGCGATCTCATTATTAATGATGATAGATAGTTATTTCGTATTAACTGTTTTTCCATTGTATCTGTTATTTTTTATTTTTTATTTGATGAGGCTATCCCCTGTAATAGGGAGGACGGTGTAAGGTGGTATTTATGAGAGAAAAATTGAAGAAATTATATATTTCATTTAAAGAATTTCCGGAAGTAATTTTGTTTTCAGTTATGATTTTTAATATATTTTTTCAGAAATCTGATGTTAAATTCAGAAAAAAAACAAAAGGAACAATAAATATTTTAGGTAATGGACCATCTGCCCATGTTACATACCTAATGAGTAGGGAGGGCAATGAAAAAATAATGTGTCTGAACTACTTTGCATTAACAAATGAGTTTCAAAATTATAGGCCAGAGAGTTACGCATTACTTGATTCGTGGTTTTTTTTAAGCGGGGATGAGAAAAATAGAAGTTTAATGAACGTACTGAATAGCGTGAGTTGGGATATGCAGTTATTTATACCAGCTAAATATAAAAATATTATGAGAAAACTAATTTCGAATAAAAATATTAATATTAAGTCCCTTAGAGTAAATCATTTGCCTGGAGATTCGAGATGGGTATATGGCCTATATTTGAAAAACCTAGCAACTCCTAAATTTCAAAATGTTGTGGTCGCATGTATATATATATCTCTAAATAGAGGGTTTTCAAAAATTAAATTGCACGGGGTTGAAGCGAGTGAATTCACAAATTATACCATTGATGAAAATAATGATGTGTTGTTAGAAACTCAGCATTCTTATGGTAATGAAATTAGAAATATGTCTAAAGAAGGCCTAATTAAGAAAGGTGAGTTTTGGAGGCATTTAAGCTATTACGCACTTATGCTAAAGGGGTTTTCTCAAGTTTCGGCCTATGCAAAATATATGGATTCTAAAATATATAACTATACAAAGGGTTCTTATATAGATTCATTTGAAAAAAAATAATGATGTTAATATATAAATTAACATCATTATAAGTATTTATAACGCTGTTTTTCATGATTGCAAGATTATTAATGTGGTAATGGCTTTACAAAAATTGTTGTTTATATATGTAAAGGCACATTAAAAATAATGTTTTATATTGTTGAAAATTGCATAATAATTAAGGTTTAAGAATGTTTAAAGATAAAGTCCTTCTAATTACTGGCGGTACAGGATCGTTTGGAAATGCTGTTTTAAAGCGTTTTTTGGACTCCGATCTAAAAGAAGTCCGTATTTTTTCGCGTGATGAAAAAAAACAAGATGACATGCGTAAAAAATATGTGAACTCTAAACTCAAGTTTTATATTGGTGATGTGCGTGATTATCAATCTGTTTTGAATGCGACTCGTGGAGTGGATTATATTTTTCATGCGGCGGCGTTAAAACAGGTGCCTTCATGCGAGTTTCACCCGTTAGAGGCTGTTAAAACCAATGTGCTAGGCACGGAAAATGTGCTGGAAGCGGCGATTCAAAACGGAGTGAAGCGAGTAGTTTGCTTGAGTACTGATAAGGCTGTTTATCCGATCAATGCGATGGGTATTTCTAAAGCAATGATGGAAAAAGTCATGGTGGCGAAGTCTCGTAATGTGGATGAGACTAAAACAGTCATTTGCGGTACGCGTTATGGTAATGTGATGGCTTCTCGGGGGTCGGTGATCCCGTTGTTTATTGAGCAAATTAGAGCCAACAATCCTTTAACTATCACTGACCCTAATATGACGCGGTTTATGATGACGCTGGCTGATGCGGTGGATCTAGTTTTATATGCGTTTGAGCATGGAAGTAATGGTGATATTTTTGTCCAAAAGTCACCTGCCGCAACGATTGAAGTGTTGGCTAAGGCTTTGACCCGCCTTATGGATAAACCTGATTTTCCTATTAATGTTATTGGTACACGCCATGGTGAAAAGTTGTATGAAGCCCTCTTAAGTCGTGAAGAAATGGCCTGTGCCGAAGATAGAGGGGATTATTTTAGAGTTCCTCCAGATTTACGTGATTTGAATTATGCTAAATTTGTAGAGGTGGGTGAGGAGAAAATATCTCATATGGAAGACTACAATTCTCACAATACTGAAAGGTTGGATGTTGAAGGTATGAAAAAATTGTTATTAAAACTTGAGTTTATGCAGGCGATTGCGCGTGGTGAACTAGTCGTTCCTGAGGAGTAATGATGAGAGTTTTGATTACAGGCGCTAATGGCTTTGTTGGAAAAAATGTAAGTGTTCGTTTAACTGAACGTGAAGATGTGGAGGTGGTTAGCTTTACCCGCGATCATGCTATCGAAGAATTGCCAAAATTAATTAAAGATGTAAATTTTATTTTTCATTTGGCTGGAGTCAATCGACCTGATAATGATAATGAATTTAAATTGGGTAATACAGATTTAACTACGGCATTATGTGTGGCGATTGAAGCATCTGGAAGAACAATTCCCGTTATTTATAGCTCGTCCATTCAAGCAGAGTTAGGTAATCCCTATGGTGAAAGTAAGCTGGCTGCTGAGCAGGCTCTTTTAGATTTTTCTGAACGAGCAGGTAACCCTGTTTATATTTCCCGGTTACCCAATGTATTTGGTAAGTGGTGTAAGCCTAATTACAATTCTGCAGTTGCTACTTTTTGTTATAACATTGCACATGATTTACCCGTACAAATTAATGATCCTTCGGCTGTCATTCGGCTTGTTTATGTGGATGACGTGGTTAATAGATTTATATCAATTATGGAGGGTGCAATCACAAAAGAGGCTTATTGTGATGTTGATCCGATTTATGAAATTACGGTCGGTGATTTAGTAGAAAAAATTAATACATTTAAATTGAGCCGAGAAAATTTAATTACTGAGCGGGTTGGTACAGGTTTAGATAGGGCTTTGCATTCTACTTATTTAAGTTATTTGCCTCCTGCAGATTTTTCGTACGCCTTAACTAAGCATGGTGATGAGCGTGGCGTGTTTGTTGAAATGCTTAAAACTAAAGATAGTGGACAGTTTTCTTATTTTACGGCACATCCAGGTATTACGCGTGGCGGACATTATCACCATACTAAAACTGAAAAGTTTTTGGTGATAAAGGGGGAGGCTTTATTTAAGTTTCGCAATATTATCTCTGATGAGTTCTATGAGCTGAAAACATCTGGTGATAACCCTACTGTAGTGGAAACTGTACCTGGATGGACGCACGATATTACCAATATAGGGTGTGATGAAATGTTGGTAATGCTGTGGGCAAATGAGATATTTGATCGTGATTTCCCTGATACTTACGCAAAACCGCTTTAAGGATTGAAATGAAAAAGTTAAAAGTAGTGACAGTGGTTGGTACGCGCCCTGAAATTATTCGATTATCAAGAGTGATGGCGAAGTTAGACGAGCATTGTGAGCATGTGTTGGTGCATACGGGGCAAAACTATGATTACGAGTTAAATGAAATTTTCTTTAATGATTTAGGTATTCGAAAACCTGATTATTTTTTGGGTGCAGCAGGTCAAAGTGGTGCTGAAACTATTGGTAATGTCATTATTGCGGTTGATAAAGTACTGGCTGAAGTTGAGCCTGAAGCTTTATTAGTGCTGGGTGATACCAATAGTTGCATGGCGGTATTGCCTGCTAAACGTCGAAAAATTCCGACATTTCATATGGAAGCTGGTAACCGATGTTTTGATCAGCGGGTGCCGGAAGAAATTAATCGCCGCATAGTTGATCACATGGCGGATATCAATCTAACTTACAGTAGCATTGCACGAGATTATCTTTTGCG
>ENA-OSET01003854-OSET01003854.1-sediment-metagenome-genome-assembly--contig:-NODE-3854-length-13540-cov-3.015821_pt1 | contig 13540 bp, 7 predicted proteins | sample MGYA00237882_ERZ534229 | MGnify/ENA primary metagenome ERZ534229 (study PRJEB26408, sample SAMN06266212) | sediment metagenome | isolation source: Hudson Canyon methane seep mesocosm | place: USA:Hudson...
GTCCGAAAACAAGCGAACACGGAACTAAGGGGACACCCTAGACGTGGAGGACTAGGTTATTGTCATGTTGAATGGGATGCTATTCAGCGAATTTTACGTGATGAACACGGTATTAGGTGGCGTACACCACCTCAAATGAATATAGGAGTTATGTATGATTAATTTAGGAGTATTAAAATGAAACTACAATTTCTAGGGTATAGATATATTAGTATCTTATCTTTAATTATCTGCCTATTTATTAACCCCGTTCATTCAAAAGAGATATCAGAGTATGATCTTATTATTAATTCAGGGATGGTTAGTGCCTTTATTCAAGCAGCTGATTGTCTTTCTATAAAAACAACAGATAAAGAGAAAAATACTTTTATATCAGGACATAGATTATGGAATGACTCTAGAAACATTGATTATTTAATGGCCGATACAGAATTTATGGAGCAGTGGTGGAAAAAAAGTGCTGACGAAGAAAAAGCAATTTATAATGCAATTAGAAAGTACTGCCCAGAAACATCCTTACTCATCGCATCTGTATTGGACGAAGTGACTTACTATGAGCGAGCGCACATAAGAGTCGTCTTGAATAACATTGTTATTTCAGTGATTACTCCACAAATACTTGATAAAAAGTCACAGAGAAATATCTTTAAGAATAGCTATGGTCTGATGGAATGAGGCAGCTCTTGATATTGGTAATAAATACAAACAGGTCTGAGAAACAGAATAAGGACTAGTGATATTTTATACCTTAATATTTAATGTACTATTTATCTAAGTTCTTCCACTTTGAGTCATCCTTATAATAATATTTAAGCTGTTTACATGCCTTTAATACAGCAGTCTGGTACGAGTACCATTGGGGTGCTCAGTCAGGCCATTTAATTGTCAATCTGTTTTTTGATAAATTCTTGGAGAGAGAAGGAGCCCTCAACCATAGGGAAACCTATCTTGGCGTGATGAAAAAGAACCATCCGCTATGTTTGGGTGATACATAAAGTCAAGTCTGGTGATTTCTTGTATAACGTCACAATCTAAGTAAATATCTAGAGCTGTATCTTCTGAAATTATAGCCCCCTGATAATTTAAGCAAGCTGTTAAACCTAGAATATATGAAAAACTTATAATGCCTTACACAGTATGTGTTTGAAATTATTAAGATAGCATCATTTTGGCATCATATATGATGTCATGCCTAAGAATATCTTTCATTCCCGCAATGGTTATGAGGTTTGTTGAAAGTTTACTCATTGTTTAAACGCCCCACTGTATAACCAAGTATCTCCCCCAAGAATGGGGGTACAGCATTACCAACTTGTGTATATCTAGGGCATTCTTGCGTTCTTCTGTCGCCACCAGTTGTGTATTTTCCCTTAAAATCGAAGTCATCAGGAAAAGATTGGATTCTGGCATTCTCTCTTACAGTCAATATTCTTGGTTCAGAATAGTGGATTAAGTCATCTGGTAATGTAGTTAACGTTCTAGATGGTTGGTTTGGATGTAAAACGCTAAGGACTTGTTTTTTTGTTCCTATTTTTTCTTTTTGTTCTTTAGTCAATCCTAAGCCAGGCCTACATACTTCCTGAATATACTTAAATTTGTCGATTGTAGTTTGTTTATGTCGAGCTATTCTTAAGCCGTTAGGTTTTGAACCATTTAATCCTTTCCTCATTAGTTTTTGATAAGCATTTAGCTCTGCAGGCGGAGTATAATCTATTTTTTTAAAACCACTTTTTTCAGAGCCCGAGTGATGAATTAACGGAGAATTTGTTATTTCCAAATCACCAATCGCCATTTTCACTCCAACGGGCTTTAATGGTAATTTTTTATCCTTTAGAAAATTCGGTCTAATAGATTCAAGCAGCTCAAACGGACAAGTTTTTTTCTTGTATATGTCTTTGCGAATACCAATCATAATAAACCTAGTACGTTTCTGTGGCACACCATAATTTTCACTATGCACATAGTCCGAAAAAACTTTATATCCTAACCTTTCAAGTCTTCCCTTCAGAACCATTGCATACGGCTTTTTGTCTTCATTGCCTTTAGGACCTTTAAAAATAGCATTAAAGCCTTTAACATTTTCTAAAACCAAATACTTGGGGCTAATGATTTTAACCATTTTTGCGTATTCATTTGACAGCTTATTTCTAGGATCTTTAGCGTTACGTCGACCGGCCAATGAGAAACCCTGACAAGGTGGGCCCCCGGTGATCAAATCAACTTTACCTTTCAAGCCTTCTAATTGTTCTTTGTAATCTTTTAACAACGTCTGGATAGTTGTTTCTTTTTGAGGAAGCCATTCTGGCCAATTGAAATGGCCATATTTACCATCAATTAAATTATGCTTAAATGTTTTAAAGGCCATGGGATCTTTTTCAACAGCGAAAACACCTTCCCAGCCAGCGTTACCAAGCCCAAGCGAAAAGCCACCACATCCCGAAAAAAGATCGATGTAAGTGCCTGCTATTTTGTTTGGCTTCACTGATAACATTTTTGATAAACAGACCTAAATATTTGTAATTTTTATTGTAATCATAATACCAAAATTATCTCAACAAGCCAGGAATATCTTATGTTTATTTCTAATACTAAACAGGTGGTTTTCTGGAGCAGCATAAGTAGATTGTTATTTATGCCTAAATTGGTAGAGGTCTGAGAAATGGGTATATTTGCTTGCAAGGATAATAGAATCGATTATAGCTTCTATTCTTACGCATATTTTCTTCGTTGCTTCATTGGACAGCTAGGCTGTCATTCTCATTCTTGATGAAGTGTCCGAGAAATTGGGGTGAAACTAGGCTGACAAAAGCTAGCAGTCAATCCAACAAGTACATTTGGGAGACATTATGAATAATGATATAAAACAAAAAAACTTTGACACAAAACAATAATTGCAGCAGTGTATATGTCGCGTTATAAAATGAATATGAAATCAATTTTATAAGTATAGCTAGCTGGTGTTTAAAGGAATAAATATGCATATACCGTTTATAACCTCTCCCTTTGAATTGCTCACCTTTCACTATTGCTTATAACAATAGTGAAACTTTTAATTTATATTATGGGTTATTGATATAAAAAGCTTTGAAAAATTACAAGGTGAAATTTAAATTATGGATCTTGAAAATAATAATCTCTTCCCACAGGCTTTCATCAACTGGGACGGAGGCAAAGACGGAGGTGTTCGAAGAGCCTTTAAAAAAAATTCTGGTCGCCCTGCTGATAAAGTTATTGAGACCCCTCTAAATATCAGACTCAAAACATGGGTCAATGATATCTTAAATGTTAATTCACTAGATATACCTCGCGTAATACTTCTTATCGGCGGCCCTGGGAATGGAAAAACTGATGCTGTAGAAAGCTGTATAGAAAATTTTGATAAAGCTCTTTGCGCTAATGGCAAATTATACGAAAAATTTTCAGACCTTAACACCCTTAAAGACGGAGAGTTATCTCCTAGAAAATGTATAGTGAATTTCACTGACCTTTGTGAGAAAAATAATAATTTTTTACCTGAAATTCATTTAGTACAAGATGCTACAGTCAAAGACCCTGAACGGCGTGGAATAAGCCCTGAAGAGTTATTAAATGCCGAATTAACGAATTTTGTACTAGGGGACTTTAAAGGTATTTATATTGGTTGTGTAAACAGAGGGGTCTTGGCAAATGCGTCTTCATTAGCCCATAAGCAAAATAATACTCAGCTAATTTCGCTGATTAACGAATTAGTTAAAGCAGCAAGCGGAGGTCCTGATGCACCGAATTGTTGGCCGCTAGATAATAAAAATATCGCTATTTGGCCAATGGATACTGAGTCATTAGTAAGTTCTTCGGAGAGTACTAGAACAGTTATGCATCAAATACTCGATGTTGCTCTCGATGAAGATAAGTGGCAAGAAAAGTGTAGTAATTTTGAACAGTGTCCTTTTTGTCAAAATAGAATTAGTCTTTCTACAGAGGAAGCTAAGAGCAACTTGATTAAGTTGTTGCACTATTATGAACTAAGCTCAAGTAAACGTTGGACTTTTCGTGATTTATACTCATTAGTATCTTATTTGTTACGTGGGAAAAATGAAGAGTTAACCATTGGAAAGACAACACTATCTCCTTGTGACTGGACCGCCAGACAACTAAATATAATTGAAAAAAATGATGGGAATGTAAGTCGTGCCAAAGCTCCTTATTTATTAATGAGTAAGCTGTATAGTCACCGGCTTTTCTCATTATGGCCTCGCTTAACCAAAGGGGTGCATAGAGAAGCAAAGCTAAGTGTTTTCAAACGAAAGCCAAGTTCTAACCTTCTACAAGAATTCAAAGCGGCAGAAAATCACTTTAGAGCTTTAGCTAATTTGAGTGTGAGCGAGTCAGATACTATAAAAATAATTTTATCTGAAGGCTTTTCTGAAGACCTAGACCCTGCACTTTTAAGTGGTAATACAGTCATTTTCGAACGTACTGAAAACAATAAGAAAATTAGTGTTACTGCAAATGATATTGATGAACGTTTCAGCATGTCCATTAAGGATGGCTATGAGTTAGTTAAAAGAAGGATTTCAGAAATTGAAAAACTGTTATTAAAAAACTTAGTCTTAGCTGATGAATTTTTAATGGAGCATAACCATAGCCCATTACTTAACAAACAAGTCAAGGTATTACAAGGAGCTATAAGGAAGTTTGCTTCCCGCTTAGTAAAGCGTAGCTTGGGTGTGAACTTGGGGTTATGTAAGAATGTAGCTTCTTTTGAAGACTATGCAAACTTTCACGATAGTAATTTTCAAGCCAAAAAAACAGTTCAGAAAATAAAAAAATTAATCAATAATAATGGATATTTTACAGTTCCATTGTCAACAACTTTTGGACAACCTGTAGCACATAGAGACAGAAATATTTCTCTATTAGTTTCTGAGATTAAACCTAAAATGGTGCCAAAACACTCTGGAATAGCGCGTCCACAAGAACATCTACCTTATGTAGAAATCCATAAAAATAGATATATCCCCATTACATTTAACCTTTTCAGTTCTTTAATCGATATAGATAAGGGATTAAATGAAGCGTCTTTGCCTGAAGAAATATTTGCAATGTTGGATGAAGTCAAATCAGTAATAGCAGGGGAAATTGTGAGAGATGAAGATTATTTAGACTCAAATGTGAAAATCGAAATAGGTATAGAGCAATTTTCAATAGAAACAGATGATGAATTAGCATTTGTAAAGGATTTTGAATGAATCACTTAAATGAGTTTATCGATTTTCCTTGGAAGAATGGAGTGCTTAATAAAAAATATGAGAAAAGTTTCATTCATTTAAACCCTGCTGTGGAGCGTGTTACAGGAGAAATACTTTTAGCATCACTTTATAGAAGAGTGGGCTTCAGTAATGATGTTCCTGAAAACGACGTTCCTATATATGGAAGGAAACTTGTTAAAAACTTAGACCGAAAAAAAAGGCCAGCAGGGGGGATAAGCAGTATAGATCTCGATGATGACATATGGCATCAAATTGTTAAAAAGTCACTCACTAGCCCGAAGCAGAGCAATCAGTCAAAAAAACAATTTTTACAGTTAAGCCCACTTGTTCCGGATTCAACAATCTATTCAATGTCAGCAAGGCTCGCCCCTGGGAGCTGGAATGCCGGTAAGTTAATTGCAAAAACGATTAGCTTAGGTACTGAAAGTAACCAACATGGTATAGATATTTGGCAGACCTTGTATGACAAGTTATCTGTTAATGATGAAAGCGATGATGTTTGGGCCCGTTTAATTCAAAAAGAGTTACAGACTTGGCGTGAAAAAACGCTGGTAGATGCGTGGAAAAAGCCTATAGATTTGCCCCTGACTAATGATGAAAAAGAGTACCGTGTTGATCTTTCAATCCCTGCAAAATATTTTGTGCAAGATTTGGAAGCCATCCTTTCTTTAAAAGAGACATTAACTCGTAGACAGTGGACTTCTCTTCTCGAATCACTATGTCGAGTCGCAGCTAGTGCTCATGTAATGTGGCTTTGTAATGTAAATGAAAAATGTGCTTCAATGTTCGAGAACGCATTGAAACATGGCAAATATCCAACAGAGGATGAAGTTACGGAAAAACTGTCCCAAAAAGAAGCATTTTGGGCATTAGACCAACCAACAACTAAGACTATAGAAGAAACGGTTCGTGGCTACATACAAGGTCGATGTGCAATGAACTTGATTCTTTGGTCGGTTTTTGAAAATAGAGATATTAATGTCGATAAAATAGACTTGACGACACCTTTAGGAATTTATCAAACGCTAAAATACTTAGCTGAAAATAATACAAAATTTGATTATACGGAATACAGAAGTCGACTTAGCGATATTCTCGAAAATGACCCTGGCGTGATGGCCTGTAAAAAAGGAAAATCAAAAAATATCTTAGAGTTTTTGACACATGTTATCAGGCAAAAACAAACGTCTGAAGCAGGACTAGAAAGTTACGATCAAGGATATTTTTCCAGAAAGCGAAGGAACAGATGGGTGGTCGGCTTAGGCCCGACTTCTTTACTAATGATGGTGCATTGCACAACTACTTTAACCAATGGGCCCTGTACTATTGGCGATTTAGTAAATCATCTAGCAAAATATGGGTTTGAAGCCGATTTTCACCAAAATAACTCTAACTATTTTTATAAGCTTTTAAGAAGCTTAGGATTGGTTATAGATAGCCCTGATGCTGAAGGTGGCATGATAATCATTAGCCCCCTCCATTCTTCTACAAGTCAGGTTGTAAAATGAATTATTTAAATAAATTTTTAATAGACTCAATTATAGAAGATGTCGCCAAGCTATTATCCTCTGAAAGTGCACCTGTGCGGGTATTATTCTCGGGATTACCTGTGCCCATGCTTGAAGATATATATAAAGGTATGGAATGTGAAGGAACTACTGTCGAAATTTCTAGTGATAGCTTTGTAAAAAGGGTTCCTGTTTTATTAGTGGACTCTAATACAAATGAAGAGCCTTCGGGTGCTATTTCTGGTCGATGTAGCCATGAACATCTTGTGAGTATAAGAAATGCCGATGAGGGTTCATATTTAGCCATGCACCCTGTTGATGCCGATATCAATCTATCTTCAAAGTCTGCTGCTGATTTAATAGGCGTTTTAAATCATCATCACAATATGGAAGAATGGCTTGAAGAACCTTTTATTCATAACATTTTACTATCAATTCTTTCAAGGTATGACTCATCGTTTCATCAGCAAATAGAGAAAGTTATATGCATTGTTCTTTCTGAAGCTTGGGAAAATGATCAAAGGTACAAAGATAGAAGAAATGTATGGAATATTCTTTCTAGTGTTTACCAAGTGAGTATTTCTAATTCAGAAATATCAACTTTATATAAAATTTTAGGGCTGCCTAAACTAGAGTCAATAACTGATGAAGATGTTTTCAAAGCAATAACGCTTCCATTTAAGATTGCTGAATATTTTTCTAACTATGGTTTTAAAGCAGGTGAAGAGCAACTTATTAATGAAAATCCTGATGATTCGGGTGAGATTAAAGAAGCTTTAATCTGTTTTGTTGGCGATATTAGGGAAGAATGCACAACATCACCTGAATTTTTATCAAACCCTTTAAAGAATTATGCATTGATAGGCACACAAGCAGACTCAAGTTGGTGGTCTCTATTAACGGACCAAGTTTGGTTAAAACTATTAGACAACTCCGATGAAGTCACTTACGCTGAAATTAATGTTTCATGTTCAAATATTATTTATACACCAGTTAATAAAGCTCATCCAGATGTGGTTCAATCCTTTTCAGAATTTATAATCGAACCTTTAGAAATTGACGAGGATATTAAATTAGAGATTTGGAAGTCTTCAGGAAGTAAAAAGCCAACATTAATAGATAATCTAGTTATTAATGAAACGAGTTTGACTTGGCCTGATAAAGCTTATGGTTATGAACATGAAAGGTTCATTAAATACCAATTTATTTCTGAAAAATTAGCCAAGCCTATTACTATAAAGGTTATAAATTTATCTTCATATACCCCCAAAACAACAGTTAACTGCCGATCTGCAATAAAGATAACACCATTTAAATTCAAGGCCCAAAAAGGAAAGAAAGCTAAAGAAAATAATGAAGGGCATTATGAATGTGATATCGAAATTAATGGCACTGGGTCGCATACACTAGATATCTACTACGATAAAGACATGGATATTTCCCCTCAAATGATCGGTTACTTATCTAATAGAGTGAGCGAGCAGACTTTTGAAAAAAATATTACAGTTTCCTCCGCTTGTCATAGCATCTCTTTAATTGAAGCAGAAGAGGACTGTACATATGAGTTTCAAATAAATGAAGCTGAATCCTCTCAATCAATAACTTACAAAGTTAATATTACGGTAAGTGACTATATTTCTAAGGGGGTTTCGAGTGAATTTAGGAAGCTAATATCACAATGCTGCGGTATAAAATCAGTGCCTAAAGTTGAAGTAAGACAATCACTACTCACAAATCTAGAAAACTGGATCTTAGATAGTCACGAGTCATATTTCCCGGTAGTTTTTGGTACTGGACTAAAAAACAAATGGAGAATACCTAATTGGAAAAGTGCTCCTATAATTTCAGAAATGACGTTGTTCCTAGATCCGAGACCTACACCTGAAAAAATAGAAGCTTCAATTCCAAAGACCTATTTAGAAAGTCGAGAAGCAGTAAGAAGATTAATTAAATCTGCCTGTAAAGAAAGTGGAGGCTCTATTGAATCGTTAAACTTGGGAATTCTTTATATCAATGAAGAATTTAGTGCTGCAATAGATCGTTATATATCTGAATATTATGAATGGTTAAAAAATGATGAAGATGATGTCACTATTTGGATTGATATTGTCACTATTCATTCAGAAGAATCTAGTAATAACTGTCTGGAAGCAGTACCTGATGCGATTTTACTTTCACCTATGCACCCAGTTCGTTTGGCTTGGCAATGTAATGCTCAAAATATCCTAATTGATGCGATAAAAAATGAAGTAAGCTCTCCTGCTGCTGGAGTTATTGATCCTTCCGCATTTCCCGATTGCATGGTTCTTCCTTGTTTAAATGCAAATTCTCGTCCAGAAGCAAAAGGTTTTGCATCAGTAAGAACCTCTTCTGATTATTGGTCTGTTCTATGGAATACAGATATTATTTCTAACATCGGTGACGGTAAATATGAATCTATTTTTTGTACGGAATTAGGGTTAACGATTGATGGGATGGCCCAAGGGTTTAGTATACAACAAGTAAAAAGGTCACTCGATGACGTACGTCAGTTAGCATCAGCAAAATCAACTCTTCGACTTTCACTAACAACTGATATTTCAGGAATTAGCTCCTGTAATTCTGGAGTTGAAGAGTGGGTTGAGCAAAATATGGGGACTGAAAAAGATGAGTGGTCTGACGCTGGAGCAAATTCGTTGCATGTTTTTGATACTCGGCCAATTAATGCTCAACCAGAGCCTGCAATACTGGCAGCATTAACTGAAAAATCTGGTACTAATGTTCGTTGGTATACTCAACAAAAAGGTAACGATTCTGAAAAAATTGACTTAGCTATCGTTGACCATTTAAAAACAATAAGTAATAAATTCCAACAACATTATTTCAATTCACCTGTAGATCCTACCGGACTTTACCGAATTAGTATTAAACATAGTTTTACAAATAATTATAAGTTTTTAGCTCAGTCTAGAGTCGGTCATTACTCCTTAAGGTCTATTTTAGAAGATAAAAGCTTACGAAATACTTTATTAAACACATTAGACATTATTGAATCAGCTTGTAGCGTCAAATATACATTGTTCGATAGTTTAGTATTTGCTCCGCATCTAAAAACACTGGAAGATTCATTAAAAAATACTGATTTTTGTGCCGTATCATCCTCTACTGTCGATGCTTCGTGTTTTCATATGCCTGACTATACTTCTTTATTATGGGATTATGAATTACCTAAATATTCATCAGAAGTTGGTCAATCAAGCGGGTTTTATTTACTTGCTCACGAGTCGCCTAATATGCATTTAGCATTACATAATGCTTTATCTGAGTTTCAAGGTGATAAGTCGCTGTCAGAGGAGAAAAGTAGAAGCTTATTACAAGAGATTTCTCTCAGGGGCATGCCCACATTAAAAAAATTGACCAGTGGGGGGACATCAAGTTTTGGTGAAGTAGGCATGTTAGTTGCTCTCCGACTACTACAAACGGAATTTCAATCAGAGTGCTCTTTCGATGGGATAATGCCTGTAATTCAGCACAGTAGACTGATTAATCTAATTGTACCTGCGGATATATTTCAGCCTAGATTCGATTCTTTAAGAGGATTATTAAAACAAACTAGTATGGAAAGGCCGGACTTGATCGTAATCAGCATAGCTTTTTCTGATGATGATGAGGCCGAGAGTATCCGTTTAACGGCTCTAGAAGTCAAAGCTCGAAATGACACAATGACGTCATCTTCAAGAATTGAAGCCCTCAAACAAGCAATAATATTTGCAGACTTCTTAGAAAAAATGAAAAAGGAAGCATCAAATAACGAACTATGGGGAATTACATGGAGAGAAATGCTATCTAGTTGGATTGATTATGGTTTCAGAGTTTACGGCGAGGTGAAGAGTATTAGAAAGTTAGACACTCGCTGGTCCAAGCTTCATGAAGCTACAATTAAAAAATTAATGTCTAGTGAAGTAACTATTGATGTTGACCATAGAGGACGATTAATTAGCTTGGAAAAATGTGAATATGGAAAAGTAATAAGTACAAACCAAAATGATTTTAATGATACTGTAATTCTTTCTCATAACTCTGCCGCAGGGTTGTTAGTAGGCAATCAAGAACAAATAATAAATGATATTAGAGAAGAAATCGGTGATTGGAATCTATTAGCCTCATCAGAACCAAACTCTGGCGGAATAAAGCAACCTAATGGACAATTGGTTATAGAACCAGAACTTACTGGAGTTTCAAAAAATACAGTTGAAATTACTTTACCTATTTTCGAGCCAGTGTCGAAAACAGGTCAGGATATTTCACCTTGTTCAGGTATCAAATTTAAAATAGGAGAATCTTTAGATCGCTACGGCAGTAAAGATGCTGTCTTTAATCCTGGTAATACAGCTCTTAATAATATTAATATTGGTGTTGTTGGTGACTTAGGAACAGGAAAAACTCAATTACTTAAATCAATAATATATCAAATGACAGAAAACCCTGCTGATAACAGAGGAGAGGCCCCTAAGATATTAATTTTGGACTATAAAGGTGACTTCAGTGAGGTAAATGATAACAATGTTAAGTTTCTTGAGAAAGCGAAAGTTAAAATTGTTAAGCCTAAAGATCTACCATTAAATATTTTCAATACATCAGATAGCTCAGCCTCTATTCCTTGGTTAGACAGGTATTCATTCTTTAGAGACGTATTAAGTAAAATATATAATACTCAAAAGCCTATTCAAGATGCCAACTTAAAGAAAGCTGTAAAAACTTGCTTTAAGAATATCAATGGAAGAGACCCTACTATTTATGATGTGTTTCAGGAGTATACAGATATTGTAGAAGGGAAGCCTGATACTACTCTTTCAATCTTAGATGATTTAATCGACAATGAATTATTTGAAAGCAACCCTGCAAAAATTTTGCCATTCGGTGAGTTTTTTGATGGTGTAATAGCTCTTGATTTAAAAGGAATTAGTGATGAAAAAATAAAGAGAATGGTTATAGTTATTTTCTTAAACTTTTACTTTGACTATATGATGAAAATAGTCAAAAAACCATTCTTAGGGGATGACCCTCAGACTAGGTTTATAGATTCATACCTTCTTGTTGATGAGGCGCATAATATTATGCCCTATGACTTTGATGTGTTAAGTAAGTTATTACTACAAGGTCGAGAGTTTGGAGTCGGTGTTATTCTAGCCTCACAGTATTTTTCGCACTTTCGACAGAACAAAGTCGATTACATGCAGCCAATTAAATCCTGGTTTGTTCATGAAGTATCAGGAGTGAAAGGGATAGATTTAGATCGGATAGGTTTACCTACTGCGGGTCAAGAAACAATTAATCGCATATCTTCTTTAGGTCAATTTGAGTCACTATGCAATACATTAGGACATAAAGGAGACTTCATAAAGGCAACTCCATTTTATAGATTAACGGAAGATGACTAACTCTTTGGTCTTAAATATCGTGGGAGAATGAAATAAATTTTCCTCAGCCCTAAATACTCGACATGGCGGGGTAAAAATAAAACGAAATACCAAGGCTATAGAGATCTAAATCCCACCCACCGTCGTAATTATAGACCTGATATATTTCGAGGCTAAGAGAGCTGTCGGAAACAACTTGAACATCCGCTTTTGGCACGTTAGCGACGAATCATTCAAAAGTCGCTATTCGACCCAAAGAAGACAGTAGCCACTATTGTTATGATAGTTGACGACCTTATAAAACAGACTGTTAAGTGTCAGGGAATCACCAATATTAGAGAGGAACAACATATGTCTAAAATCACTTCATATGAAACGGTTATGGTTGAAAGTTTTATTCCAAATAATACATCGGGTAAGCATGGAAAAATACATATACGGCCTGTCTCGGGGTACAAATATCCCACTAGTCTTCAGGTAGAGTGTTCAAAAAAATTAAGTCATGATTATCCTATAGGCACTAAATTCATGCTTCAGGCTAAGCTCACAAATAGAGAGGGTGGCGGAGAATACTTATATAGTTCATATCGTTGGGGATTTGAGGTGATTAAGTAAACCCCAAAAATATACTGTTAGGTGAAAAGGAAGTATTATGGAATTTTATGATTGGTTACTTTCTCAAGGAAAGTCACCTAAAACAGCGAGGAATTATTCCGGACCAATGTCTGGAAGGCTTTCCACCCACGCCAAGTTGATTGGAGTTTCGGGCTTTGATCACAATGAGCTGTTATCTGATCAACTTTTCGAATCATACTGTAGAAAGAATGATCAAACTGGTGAGTTATATGATTTGAATAGGCGCGGTAAAGATATGTATCGGCGTGCCCTTGTCATGTATTCCGAGTATTTGAGAGCTTCACAGGAAACAACTGCTAATATTTTTGAAATATTTGAAAAAAAGGTTTCTGAGGCAAAAAAAGACTCTCAGGAAAACAGAAAAATACGGCTAAAAAAGGCAAGTGGAAAGCCCGCTAAAACTACTGTAATAGTTAATGTTTACGATAGAAATCCTGATGTGGTTGTAGAAGTACTTTATCGCGCTAATGGAAATTGTGAACATTGTAAAAAAACAGCTCCGTTCATTCGCAAATCAGATAATACGCCATATCTGGAAGTTCACCATAAAACGCCATTGACCAAAGGTGGCGATGACACTGTAGAAAATGCTGAAGCATTATGCCCTAACTGCCATAGAGAAATGCATTTTGGAAAAAACAACATTGAGAAAACTGAAACCCTTTACAATAATGTAAAAAGACTAATTAAAGAATAAATTTTATGATGATATACAAGAGATTTATAAAAATAAGGGTAATGTTGAACA
>ENA-OSET01003856-OSET01003856.1-sediment-metagenome-genome-assembly--contig:-NODE-3856-length-13530-cov-3.541143_pt1 | contig 13530 bp, 10 predicted proteins | sample MGYA00237882_ERZ534229 | MGnify/ENA primary metagenome ERZ534229 (study PRJEB26408, sample SAMN06266212) | sediment metagenome | isolation source: Hudson Canyon methane seep mesocosm | place...
CAGGGCAAATAACAGCAGCACATAGTACTCACCTTTGGCGGCGTCTTCCGTGCCCAGGTATCGGTCAGAAATGAGAATTGTCAGCGCAGTTCCCAGACAGAGCAGCATTTTGAAAAAGGTTGAAAACCCATCGTTCACAAACATTCCGCCATAAGCCGATTGTGGATTTTGCGCCAATGTCAGGCTCATCGTGGCGGCTAGGCCAATCATCACCAGGCTAAGCCCCGCCAGCAATGCACCCTGCCCCGGTCTTGGCACCAGCGACAACATCAATACAACACAGGCGCCGAGAATAACGATAATTTCAGGGCCAGACAGCAGCACCGAAACCATGATCCGTGTTAGATCCATGCTGCCCTCCTCATGGTGTCACCACTGATAGGGTCGTCTGGATCATCAGATGGTCCAGCGAGGGCTGCAGAATGTTGAGAAACGGTTTGGGATACAGCCCGAACCAGACCACAAACATCAGCAGTGGCAGCGCACAGATCAGCTCGCGCTGGTTCAGGTCCCACAGGATTGCATCCCCCGGCGCCGCAGTCGGTCCCAGCAACATCTGACGATAGACCCCCAGCAGATAGGCAGCACCGGTCAGCGCGCCCAAGACCGCTGCGGCCCCGGCCCAGCTGCTGACCCCAAAGGCGGCCGCCAGCACCAGCAGCTCGCCGATGAACCCATTCAGGCCCGGCACCGCCATCGAGGCCAGCAGGAACCCCGCGAACAGGATGCCAAACAGCGGCACCGCCTTGATCAGCCCGCCGTAACTGGCAATTTCGCGGGAGTGGGTGCGCTCGTATATCAACCCGACACACAGGAACAGCGCGCCCGTGGTGATGCCGTGGTTGAACATCTGGATCACCGCGCCAGACAGGCCCATGGTGTCGAATGTGAACAGGCCAAGGGTGATGAACCCCATGTGACTGACGCTGGAATAGGCAATCAGCTTTTTGATGTCGCGCTGCACCAGCGCCAGAAAGCCGCCATAGACAATCGCCACAGCCGACAGCGCAATCATTAAAGGCGCGAAGTAATGCGCGGCATCGGGCAGCATCGGCAACGAGAACCGCAGGAAGCCATAGGCGCCCATTTTCAACAAGACACCGGCCAGAATGATACTGCCCGCCGTTGGCGCCTGCACATGGGCATCCGGCAACCAGGTGTGCAGTGGCACCATCGGCACCTTGACGGCAAAGGCCACCAGAAAGGCCAAAAAGACCCAGATCTGCAAATTGACCGGATAGCGGGCCTCCATCAGGGCGAGCATATCAAAGGTTTGGCCTGCGTTGAAATAGAGCAGCAGGATGCCGATCAGAAACAGCAGGCTGCCAGCCAGCGTATAGAGAAAGAATTTGAACGCCGCATAGACCCGGTTAGCACCGCCCCAGATGCCGATCATCAGATACATCGGCACCAGCATCGCCTCCCACAGAATGTAGAACAGGATCATGTCCAGCGCGCAGAACACTCCGACCATCAGGCTTTGCATGGCCAACAGGCAGGTCATGAATTCGCCCACGCGGGTGGTGATAGAGGTCCATGAGGCCAGCACGCAGATCCAGCCCAGCAGCGTTGTCAGCAACACAAACCAGACGCTGATCCCGTCAACACCCAGCCGGTAGCTGATCCCCAGCGAGGGCACCCAGGCATAATGTTCCCCAAACTGCATCGTCGCCGTGCTGGCGTCAAATGAGATCAAGACCCAGACTGCCAACAGAAAATCCGCAAGCAAAACGATTAAGGCGACCCAACGGGCGGCTTGCGCGCTGCGCAAGAATGGCACCACCAGGGCCGCCGCAGCGGGCAACAGGATCAGCAGGCTTAGAACCGGAAACCCCATCATGGCGCACCCATCGCGACATAAAGCGGCCAGCCAAAGAGCAGGATCAGCCCGACAATCATCGCCAGCGCGTAATGCGACACGATGCCGGACTGCAGATGCCGCAACAGCATGCCAAGGCGCAGCGCGGTCAGTGCCACGCCGTTCACCGCAGCATCTATCACCTGCGTATCAAGGCGCAGACTGACCCGCGACAGGCGATGCATCAGCCGCAACCCGGCGCCGTCACCCAGCGTAATCAGCCATTGCTCCCAGATCAGAACCGGGCGGCGGGCGATCCACATGAACAGGCTGGCACCGCGACGATAAAACCAATCGGTGTCCAGGCTGATGGTCTTTTCCGGATCCAGATATTTCAGGAACAAAACAAAGGCCAGCAGCGTGAACATCAACAGCCCCAGGCTCTCGGTGACATGGGAACCGCTATAGGGGTGATAGTCCACCGGATAGGGCAGCTGCGCGTATAACAGCTGTGGGAATATGCCGATGCCGATGCAGAACAGCGCCGCCAGCCCCATCGCCAGCAACATATTCAACGGTGGTTCAGCCGGGCGCAGACCACAATCTTTGCCGAAGAACATGTAATACGGCAACTTTAACCCGGTGTGCAGAAATGTACCGGACGAGGCCACGGTCAGCAGCAGCGCCACCGCTGCACGATGGTCGCCATTGGCGGCGGAAATGATCATGCTTTTGCTGACAAAGCCGCTGAACAGCGGAAAGGCCGATATCGCCAGCGCGCCGATCATATACAGGAAAACCGTGATAGGCATGGTGCGATACAAGCCGCCCATCTCGGTCAGTTTGCGCCGCCCCGTCATCAGGATCACCGCCCCCGCCCCCATGAACAACAGCCCCTTGTACAGAATATGGGCAAAGGCATGCGAGGCGGCGCCGTTCAGCGCCATCTCGGTTCCTATGCCCACGGCGGCCACCATATAGCCGACCTGACTGATGATGTGGTAGCCCAGCAACCTGCGGCAGTCATTTTCCAGCACCGCAAACACCACGCCATACAGGGCCATCGCCACGCCAAACCCCACCAGCACCTCAGCGCCGGGGTAATTGCGGATCAGCACATAGACGGCGGTTTTGGTGGTAAAGGCGCTGAGAAACACTGCGCCGGTCACCGTTGCCTCAGGGTAGGCATCGGTCAGCCAGGCACTGAGCGGCGGCACGGCGGCGTTCAGCATAAAGGAGATCAGGATCAGGTTATAGGCCAGCCCGCCTGCCCCATGGTCCAGCGGTCCGGTCAGATACGAGCCCGTCTGCACCCCATGCAGGATGATGCCACCAAACAGCAACACGCCGCCGACCACATGCACCATGAGATAGCGAAATCCAGCCGCCACGGCCGCTCTACTGGCTGAGGCGAATATCAGATAGGCCGAAGCAAAGGCCATGACCTCCCAGGCCACCAGCAGGGTGAACCAATCGCCGGCAAAAACCACGCCAAAGGCGCTGCCGATATATAGGAAAGCCGAGACCCGCTGACCGGTGTCATTGATGTGCCAGGCGTAGATATTGCCAATAACCGCCATGATCGCAAACACCCAGGCGAACACCAGCGACAGCTGATCAGCCTGAAACATCACCAGATCAACCCCGACAAAACGGAATTCAGCGCTGCTGCCCGGGGAGATCTGTGCCACTGCAATCAAAGCAAGGACCGGCACCAGCACCGACAACACTTTTTGCCAGATCCCGCGCAATAAGGGCAGGACCAGTGCTCCAAGCAGCATCAGCAAGGCTGGGTGAAGTCCTTCAATCATAGTAATCCTCGTCGCGCATGATGCCGCCGCTGTGACCGATGAATTTGCTGATGAAAATAATGGCGACGCAGCTGATAAAACCAAAAGCAGCCGAATAGCCGGGCACCGCCTGCCAAGGGAATTGCGTATGGGGATGCACCACCAGTGCATCGGCGATAACAATCAACACCAGCACGACTTGCAGCAACCGCCAGCGCAGTTTCGCGTGGCGTTTTTCGCCAAAGAAATTCACCAATCTCGCAATCATCCCAATCCCGCTCCGCGCATTACAAGCTGCGCCAGTTCAACAAAAAATCCAGGGTTCAGTCCCAAAGCCACCGACAGCAACGCCGAGATCATAAGCGGCACTGCCACCATCGGAATCTCGCGCACCTCCTGCATCGCAACGAGAGTTTGATCTTGCGACGGCTTGGACCGCTCAAAGAAAGCTGTGTAGGTTATGGGTAAAAAATACGCCGCATTCAGCACAGCACTGGCCAACAGAACCACCAGAAACACCATCTCGCCCGCCTGTGCCGAGCCCAGAACCAGATACCATTTGCTGATGAACCCACCCGTGGGCGGCAGTCCAATCATCCCAAGCGTGCCAATGAAAAACGCGCCCATCGTCCAGGGCAAGTGTCGACCGATCCCGGCCAAATCACTGATATTGCGCCGATGCGAGGCGCAGTAGATCGATCCTGCACAGAAAAACAGGGTGATCTTGGAGAACGCATGGGCGGCGATATGGGTCACGCCGCCCACAGCCGCCATCGGTGTCAGCAAGACCGCGCCCAAAATGATGTAGGACAATTGGCTGACCGTCGAATAGGCCAACCGCGCCTTTAGGTCATCGCGGGTCAGCGCATAAATCGAGGCCATCACGATGGTGAAAGACACCAGATAGGCGGTGGCAATACCCAACCCAAGGCTGCCCATCAGGTCCACGCCCATGACATGGAAGATCACCCGCAACAGACAGAACACACCCATTTTGACCACCGCCACCGCGTGGAGCAGTGCACTGACCGGAGTGGGCGCCACCATCGCAGCGGGTAGCCAGCCGTGAAATGGCATGATCGCCGCCTTGGCAAAGCCAAACAGATAGCAAAAATAGACCACGCTCAGCAGTGTTCCGGATGCATCGACATCGCCAAACACCCCCTGCGGCATCAAATCCAGCGACCCCGTCAGGTGGTACGTCAGCGCCAGTGCAGCCAGCAGCAGGGATTTCGACGCGCCAACCAGATAGACCATATACCGGCGACTGCCGACCCAGCTGTCGCTGTCCTCTTTGTGATAAACCAACGGGTAGGTCACCAGGCTGAGGATCTCGTAAAAGATCACCAGCGTAAACAAATTGGCCGCAAAGGCGCCGCCAACGGCGGCTGACAAAGACACCGCAAAGGCGGCAAAGAACCGGGTCTGTGCGTGCTCGTTCTGGCTGCGCATATAGCCAATCGAATACAGCGCCGCCAGAATCCACAACAGGCTGGAAACCGTTGCAAAGACCATGCCCAGTGCATCGACCCGAAAGGCAAAGGCGACCCCCGGCAGGACCTCAAACAGGGTCAAATCATGGGTGCCGCCTGCCATCACCAATGGCGCCAACGAGATAACGATAAGGAATTTCAGCACCGCCGCCCCAACCGACACCGTATCGCGAAGGTTGGCCTGCTTGCGCAGGCACAGGATCAGGACAGCCGCTGTCAGACTGACGAAAATTGCAAGTAAGGGTCTGATATTTAGCAATAATTCCAAATAAGTTAGCCTTTCAGTATCGTCAGTTCATCCACTTCCAACGTGTGTTTATTGCGCAAAAGCGCAACCAGAATACCCAGTGCAACCGCGACTTCGGCGGCCGTGATTGCAATGACAAAAATGGCGATGATCTGACCACGCAAGTCTTGCTGCGCATGGCCAAATGCCAAAAGATTGATGGTCACACTGTTCAACATCAGCTCAAGCGACATCAGAACGATCAACACATTGCGCCGCAAAAGAACGCCCGCTGCACCGATCACAAATAAAGTCGCGGCCAAGATTAAGTACCAAAGCGTCGGGATCATTGGCGGCCCCTCTGCTGAGACCTGTCTGCGCTCACTCCTGCCGTCTTGTCATCCGTGCGGGCCAACACCACTGCGCCGACCAAAGCCACCAATAAGATCACCGAGGCCACCTCAAACGGCAGCAAGAAATCCTGGAACAACAAGAGACTGAGATCTTCGACCGAGGGCTGCTGGCTGATCGGTTGACCCGGTCCCATGACCGCATGCAGCCGAGTACTTTGTATCAACAGGGCAAACAGTTCAGCCGCCAGAAGCAGCAACACAATGACACCGGGCCAAGCGGCACCTCTCAGGTATCTGGTCTGCGCCTCTTTGCGGACATCCAGCATCATGATGACAAACAAGAACAGCACCATCACCGCGCCGACATAGACAAAAATCTGGATCACAGCCAAAAATGGCGCGCCCAGCAGGATGTATATGGCAGCGATCTGAACCAGACAGGCAACCAACGCCAGAGCACTGTGGATAGGATTGCGCGCCACCACCACCAGCAGGCCTGATATGGTTGCAACCCCCGACAACAGCAGAAAAAACTCGCGCTCCATTCCCGTCCCTTGTGTTTGTTGCCTGATCAATACGTCACGCGATCAGGTTGCGCTTGCATCAGTGACTGCCTCCAGATCACAGGATGTGGTTTTGGCAGAATTTCAGATTATTATTGCCTTCGGATACGTGACCACCAGTCATGGCCGCTGGATGTACCCGGCTGAAGGATCGAGTGCTGATTGCCCGCCACGTCCAACTTGGCGGGCTTAACGACGCCGCCCGTCTCGGACTTGCGGGGGGCCGCAATCAAGTCGTCAAGGTGCACCTTTAACGTGGATCGGTCGGTGGTCGACACTTCGTATTCCTGACCCAATTTAATCGCATCCGCCGGGCAGGCATCCTCGCACAACCCGCAATACAGACAGCGCGCCAAGTCGATATCAAACACCTTGGGCCGACGATCCCCATCGTCAGTTTCGAATGGAATGACGGTAATGCAGTCGCAGGGGCAGATTGTTGAACACAGACCACAGGCAACGCAATTCACCTCGCCCTTTTCGTTGGTATTCATAAAATGATGGCCCCGGTGACGCTGATACGGAACCCATTTCTCAAAATCCGGGTAGTGATGTGTCACGGTCTTGGACAACATATAGCCCAGTGTCAGACGTAGCCCGGCCAATAGATCAGCAAAGAAAATTCGCCCAATCCAACCAGTCCGTTTCACACCTGTTCTTGCCATAATAGTTGACCCGCCCTTTACAACATCAAAAAACCGCTTACCAAAATATTCAGAAGCGAAAGTGGTAGTAAAACTTTCCAGCCAATGGTCATCAACTGGTCATAACGGTAGCGCGGAAATGTGAAACGCAACCACATAAACACCCAAATGAAGAATCCGACCTTGAGGAACAGCCAGATGAAAGGCGGCAGAAACGCAGGCCCGCCCAGCCAGCCGCCAAAGAAAAGCAGCACGTTCAGAAAGGCCAAGGCAACCAGAACCAGGTATTCCGCCAACATGAACAACGAGAACCGAATGCCGCTATATTCCGTATGATACCCGGCCCCCAAGTCGCCTTCGGCCTCGGGCAGATCAAAGGGAATCCGCTGGGCCTCGGCCAGGCCGGCAACAAAGAACACAAAGAAACCAATCGGCTGCACCACGATGTTCCACAGTCCCTGTTGCGCGGCAACGATCTGGGTCAACTGCATGGAGTTGGCCAGCATGACCACCCCGATCACCGAAAACCCCATTGGAATTTCGTAGGAAATCATCTGTGCAATGGAGCGCAGGCTGCCCAGTACCGCATATTTGCTGTTCGAGGCCCAGCCCGCAAGGATGGTGCCAAACACCCCAATTCCGGAGACCGCAAGAATGAACAACAACCCGACATTCAGATCCGCCAGTGACAGAGTTACGGTGGTCCCGAAGACCTGAATGGGATCGCCGAATGGGATCGCCACAAAGACCAGAAATGGAGGCACCAGCGCCACGACGGGGGCGATGGCAAACAGCATTCGGTCAGCCTCGGCTGGAATATGGTCTTCTTTGGTCAGTAATTTTATGGCATCGGCCAAGGGCTGCAACAATCCATGCCACCCCACCCGCATTGGACCGGGGCGTTGTTGGATATGGGCCGCAATCTTGCGCTCTAACCAAGTCAGAGGCAAAGGAAGCAGCAGCAAAACGCCAATAACTATGGCCATTTTGACGATCATCGGTAGAAAACTCAGAACATATTCCATTTCGCCGAACCTCTGGGTCGACCCTCATAAGCAGTGTCCGGGTACTTGCCTGGACATAGAACCTGCAGGTCTGGAATAGATAGATGGCGCAATTTGGTGAGATTGCCGCAAGAAATTGTCCCTGCTCACACGATTTTACGCTGCTGGCAGCGCCATAACCCGATTGATCTCGAATAAAATGCCCAGATTTCCAACACAGCGAGCCCGCGCCGACCTCAGCCGATATAAACCCGTTAAAGGAATTAGTGGGGGCTAAATATTGCTTATTCGACAGCTCCGGAGGCCAAAGGTTCCTTGGCAACATCAGCGGATGATAGGCTCACGTTTTTTTGCCGCGCAGCTAGAAGAGTTGCAAGTGTGTCAAGAAGATCGGTCTTACTGATGGGTTTGGACAGAAATTGGTCCATTCCAGCGGCCATGCAGGCCTTCCGGTCACTTTCAAAGGCATTGGCTGTCAACGCCACGATTGTTGGCTGCACAATATTCAGCTCGCGGATCTCTCGGGTTGCAGCAATGCCATCCAGTTCCGGCATCGACATGTCCATCAACACGATATCCGGTGTACGTGTCTTACACTGGTTCACCGCCTCGCGCCCATTCACAACCTCAACCAATTCAATAGGTTGTCCAATCAGGTATTTATTGACCAGCAACCGATTCACCTTGTTGTCATCGGCCATTAGAATAAGGCTTTCAGCAAGCATGACAGAGGATGTTTTGTTGCTTGGATCAGTGTCAATTTCAGATGCCGTCGCGGGCGACATTTGAACACAAAGATCAAAGCAGCTCCCCATCCCCAGTTCTGAATGCATTGAAATGCCGCCGCCCATTCGTTTGGCCAAAACGCTGGAAATGGTCAGGCCCAGGCCAGTCCCGCCAAAGGCTCGAGTGATTGCAGTATCCGCCTGCGAAAACCGGTCGAAAATATACTGTGATTGTTCCGGAGAGATACCAATTCCGGAATCCTCAATTCTGATCAACAAACGATATGGGTCAGCGCTATGGGCACCAATGAAGATCGTCACGCCACCTTTTTCTGTGAACTTCACCGCATTGCCGATGAGGTTTACCAGGATCTGCCGCAATCGGCCGTCGTCGCCTCGCACCTCTTTGATCAAACCTTCAGCATAGTTGACAGTTAAGGAAATCCCCTTTTCATCCGCCTTGGGTCTCAACAGATTTACGGCACTCTTAACACAGTGGTGCAGATTAAAATCGGCAGCCACGATTTCCAGCCGTTCAGCCTCCAATCGTGACAAATCCAGAATATCATTGATTATTTTCAACAACGCGCCAGCGGATTCCTGAATTGTATCCACATATAGTTTTTCGTCTTCCGCCAAATCAGATTCAGCCAGCAGGCTTGCCATTCCGATTATTCCATTCATCGGGGTTCGGATTTCATGACTCATATTGGCCAGGAATTCTGACTTGACGCGATCAGCCTGTTCAGCCGCCAGTTTGGCTACGGCCAGTTCACGCTGACGGTTTTTGAAGTCAGTAATATCACGCTCAATCCCGATAATCAGCTCGATCTTTCCGTCATCATCTAGAACCGGCACAAGATTGGAGTTCATCCAGATTTCTTCTCCGGATTTTGTGTAGTTCAGGATCTCAGTACTGATCTGTTCGCCAAGGACTAAGCGGTCAGAAATATTGTCAAAAACCGATGGATCCGATTTAATTCCATTGAGCAGATCACCTGGGGTAGAGCCAATCGCTTCTTCTGGGGAAAACCCAGTTATCTTAGTAAACGCATCGTTGACCCAGAGAATTCCCGTCTCGGCATCCGTCAGAATGATGCTGTCGGATGCATGTTTGGCCACCAGTGAAAGCCGGTGCAGCTCGGCTTGCTGTTCCTGTAGTTCAGCATGTGCCTGTTCCAGCGCCAACTGGCCTTTGTGCAGCTCGCCATTGGTATGTTGTAAGGCCTTGTTGGCGTGCAACAACTCATCTCGCAGCAGAACGTCTTGGGATACATCCCAGTTCACCCCAATTATCTTTACCTGACCACCGGCGTCAGTATATCGACGGCCAGCTGAGCGAATGTGGTGTATCGTCCCGTCCGGCAACACGATGCGAAAGTCTGCGGCCAAGTCACCGCCGCCTTGAATTTCTTTGTCAAATTTCTCGATAGTGGCCTTACGGTCATCAGGATGCAGGTGCTGCTGCCATGTCGTCGAACCAATTGCGCCAAAATCGTTTGGCAATCGATATAGGTCGCGCAACTGCTGATCCCAGACCGTTTCCCCACTTTCCACGTCATACTCCCAGATCCCGACCTGAGATGTTTGAACCGCAATTTGCAGACGCCGGGTCTGCGCTGCCAGTTCAGCCTCGCTCTGCTTCAAATTGGAAATTGCCGATCTACGCGCTGCAGACAGTCGCTCAGCCAAGAATGTGGGGAATAGGATTAGGGCACCCGCGACCAACAAGGTTAATCGTAGCGACCACAGGTTTTTGGGTTGAACAGACCACCCCTCGGACGGTCGTGCGGCCAACTGCCAACTGCCAGCAGGAAAGGAGATATCAACCAAAACGGGGGTGTCTTCGAGAATATGGGAGCCGCCATAAAACTGCCCCCCCTCGGCCCCCATCCCGTCACGGCCAACCAGAGCCAGTTCAATAGCTGTCTCTGGGGCCGTCAAACCGGTGTCCGCATACAGCGCATCAACGTCGATGACGGCCGACAGGATGCCAAAGAACCGCCGATCCGGACCCGTTCCGGCAAAGAGTGGAAAGCGGCCGATAAATCCACGGCCGCCCTGGATTAGATTGACTGGTCCGGCAAGCACCATTTCACCGCTGTCGCGCACACGAAATGCAGCCTCGCGCTGCGCCGCATTCTTGTTGTAATCTAACCCAAGTACGGCCTCGTTGCCTTTCATCGGGTAGATCAGCGAAACAACCAGATCCGGGGCCGCTGCCACAAGGCGAATCTCTTTATGATCGCCAAACACTTGCTCAGCCAATTGGCTAAACCGAGCCTGGTCCATTTCCGGTTCGGTTGACATCACAGCGACCAAGCCCTGGACCAACTGAATGTCAGCGTTTATCCGCCCCTTTAACCGGGATGCGATCAATCCTGCCTCGTTCTGAACCTGTGCCCGAAGGCTCTGATTGTGAATTATGGTGTTTTGCTTTTCGGCCACGACCACGGCCACCAGAACAGCAGCAAAAGTCACCACAGTCGGCAGATAAGTTCGCATTCGGATGACGCCAAGCAAAGTGCTAAGCCGAAAGTTAAGGGCCATACACTACCCTTCTCCAATTAAGTTTCGGTTCCAAACCATCCACTCCATATAATACACAAGAGTTCAGCATGGCTTAATAGAGACCTATTCTTTTTGACCTTATCGTAGGTTAAAAAGAATAGGATACATCCGCATAAAGCTAACATATTAACCATAATATCACGCAAATGCTTTGCCTTCTGGACTTAAACCGGGATCGCACCCGTTCCAGTGCCCGCTTCGCCATCCATTTAAGGCCCATGAACTGGTGTTGACGCCCAATTTGGCAGACAGAACAAAATCGGCAGCACAAGCGATATGCTCATGCTGCCGATTTTTCGTTTCAACAGGCCGTGGTTCCTACAGGGAGGTCCAAGCCGAATTTTTGTTGGATGACGTTACACAGGCCTGAATAAACTGCACACCGATCAAACCATCCTGAACACTTGGGAACACCACTTCGGGCGGCAATGGCGTGTTGGTCTGTCTGGCGCGAATTGCCAGGGCCGCTTCGGCGTAAATATTGGCAAAGCCCTCAAGATACCCTTCGGGGTGACCGCCAGGAGTACGGCTGATGCGGTTTGCGGCTGCTCCCGCCCCGGCACCACCGCGGGTAATCAGGCGCTTTGGCTCGCCAAATGGGGTGAACCAAAGCTTGTTCGGCTCTTCCTGCTCCCACTCAATCCCACCTTTGGAGCCGTAGATCCGCAAGCGAAGGCCATTTTCATTGCCGGGCGCCACCTGACTGGACCACAGCATTCCACGCGCTCCACCGGCAAACCTCAGCATGATATGGGCGTTGTCATCCAGCTGACGTCCGGGCACAAAGCTCTGCAAATCTGCTGACAGGGCTTCGGTTTCCAACCCGGTGACAAAGCTGAGCAAATTAAAAGCATGGGTGCCGATGTCGCCAACGGATCCGCCTGCCCCAGAGCGTGCCGGATCGGTGCGCCATTCTGCCTGCTTGTTATCCTGCGGCTCGGTCAGCCAGTCTTGTGAGTATTCAGCCTGCACCACCCGGATGTCACCCAGATCGCCATTGCCGATCATCTCACGCGCCTGGCGCACCATTGGGTAGCCGGTGTAGTTGTGGGTCAGGATGAACAGCGCATCCGAGTCTTCGGCCGCTGCGACCAGCTTCTGGGCATCCTCAAGAGTTGAGGTCAGTGGTTTGTCACAAATAACGTGAATGCCACACTTCAAGAACGCGCGCGCCACTGGGTAATGCATGTGATTGGGCGTCACAATCGCCACCGCCTCGATACCATCCTTCAGGCGCGCCTCGGCAAGGGCCATCGCTTCAAAATCTGTATAGGTGCGCGCCGGGTCAAGACCCAACACAGCCCCCGAAGCCATCGATTTCTCTGGTGTCGAGGACAAGGCCCCAGCCGTCAGTTGAAAGGCGCCATCGATCCGCGAGGCAATACGGTGGACCGCACCGATAAAGGCGTCATTACCGCCCCCGACCATGCCAAGGCGAATAGGTTTGGTATCGCTCATATCAGTCCCCCAATCCCAGCATTTTACGGTTGGCCACCTCATCGGCGCCGCCGCCTGCGAAATCATCAAAGGCGTGTTCGGTGACCCGGATGATATGATCCTTGACGAATTGCGCGCCTTCGCGGGCCCCGTCCTCGGGGTGCTTCAATGCACATTCCCACTCCACCACGGCCCAGCCATCAAAGTCATTGGCCGCCATCTTTGAGAAAATAGCGCCAAAATCGACCTGACCATCGCCCAGCGACCGGAAGCGGCCGGCGCGTTTTTCCCACGGTTGGTACCCCGAGTAGACACCCTGGCGACCGGTTGGATTGAATTCGGCATCTTTGACATGGAACATTTTGATCCGGTCTTTGTAGATGTCGATATTGTCGAGATAATCCAGACACTGCAGCACATAGTGAGACGGATCATACAGCATGTTGCAGCGCGGGTGATTGTCCAGCCGTTCCAGGAACATCTCGAATGTCGCACCGTCATGCAGATCTTCGCCGGGGTGGATTTCATAGCAGACATCAACACCCATATTTTCCGCATGATCCAGAATAGGCCGCCAGCGTTTTGCCAGCTCGTCAAATGCGGTTTCAATCAGACCTTCGGGGCGCTGAGGCCATGGATAGATATAGGGCCAGGCCAACGCACCAGAGAACGTTGCGTGTTCGGTGATGCCCAGATTGTAGCTGGCGGTAATTGCCAGTTTGACCTGTTCAACCGCCCAAGCCTGACGGGCGTTGGGATCGCCCTGCACATGCGCGGCTGCAAAACCGTCAAAGGCCTGATCGTAGGCAGGGTTCACTGCAACAAGTTGCCCCTGCAGGTGGCTGGATAGTTCAGTAATTTCAATACCATTTTCCGCCGCGACACCAACCAACTCGTCACAATATGACCGCGAACTGGCAGCCTTG
>ENA-OSET01003859-OSET01003859.1-sediment-metagenome-genome-assembly--contig:-NODE-3859-length-13515-cov-3.273553_pt1 | contig 13515 bp, 14 predicted proteins | sample MGYA00237882_ERZ534229 | MGnify/ENA primary metagenome ERZ534229 (study PRJEB26408, sample SAMN06266212) | sediment metagenome | isolation source: Hudson Canyon methane seep mesocosm | place...
GAATTCCTTGCCCGCCATTGCATGCGCCTGGCTTTCGAGCGCCTGTAAACGCCTTCCCAGCTCCGCACTCTGGACAGTCAGCAACTCCGCCGAAATCAACGCGCCCCTGCGTTCAATGCGCGACAAAACCGGTACCAGCGGCACTTCAATTTCTGTCAGTACCTGGCTCAGGCTGGTGTGCTCTTCCAGCCGGGGCCACAAAGTGTAATGCAAGCGCAGAGTGATATCTGCATCCTCAGCAGCGTAAGGACCCGCCTCCTCCAGCTTGATCTGGTTGAAGCGCAATTGTTTGGCGCCTTTGCCTGCGACGTCTTCAAAGTGGATGGTTTTCTGGCCGAGATATTTCAGCGCCAGGCTGTCCATATCGTGTCGAGTCGCGGTGGAGTCCAATACATATGACTCAAGCATGGTGTCGTGGCTGATGCCGCGTAACTCAATGTCAAAGTTGGCAAGCACATTGCGATCGTATTTCAGGTGCTGGCCCACTTTGGCTTTGGATGAGTCTTCTAAAAGAGGTTTTAATTTTGCTAAAACCGCAGTCCGGTCTAGCTGAGCGGGAGCACCTATATAGTCGTGCCCGACAGGTAAGTAGGCAGCCTCTCCCGGCGTTACCGCAAAAGACACCCCCACTATCTGTGCCTGCATATAATCCAGGCTGGTGGTTTCTGTGTCGAAGGCAAACACTTCAGCTGCGTTCAATTTCGCCAGCCATTCATCTAATTCGGCCTCGGTGAAAATCGTGGTGTAGTTTTGTTCGACCTCTGGCTCAGGTTCTTCAGCAACTGCCTCATTAGCCGATTCTGCCTGCTCAGCTTTCTCTTCCATGTCGCTGATCCAGCCTTTGAACTCCATGTTCTTATATAGACGCAAGAGTTCGGCATCATCAGACTCACCTAACTTTATATCCGCCGGGCCCATGTCGAGGGCAACATCGAGTTTAATGGTCGCCAGCTCATAGGAGAGATAGGCCTTGTCTTTATTGAGCTCGAGCTTTTCGGGCATTTTTTTAGCGCCACGGAATTCAAGCTCAGGCACCTTGTCGAGGTTGTCATAAATAGTATCGAGGCTGCCCAGCCCCTGTAGCAGAGCCAACGCTGTTTTTTCACCCACACCGGGCACGCCGGGAATGTTGTCGACCTTATCTCCCATCAGCGCCAGGTAATCGATAATCAATTCGGGGGGGATACCAAACTTTTCGTTAACACCCGGAATATCCATTCGGGTATTGGTCATGGTGTTTTCAAGCTGAACATGTTGATTGACCAGCTGGGCCATATCTTTATCACCCGTAGAGACAATCACATCCAGGCCCTGCTCGGTCGCCTGATGAGCCAAGGTGCCAATCACATCATCGGCCTCAACACCCTCAACAACAATCAGCGGGAAACCCATCGCCTTGATAATCGAGTGAATTGGCTCGATCTGAGAGCGCAGCTCATCCGGCATGGGCGGCCGGTTGGCCTTGTAGTCGGAATAAATATCATTGCGGAAGGTTTTGCCTTTAGCGTCAAAAATAACGCCCACTTCACTGTCGGGGTGATCTTTCAGCAGGCGGCGCATCATGTTGATAACACCTTTTACGGCTCCTGTGTCTTGCCCTTTTGAGTTTGTGAGTGGTGGCAGAGCATGGAAAGCGCGGAAGAGGTATGAAGAACCATCGACCAGGACCAGTGGAGCGCGTTGTTCGGACATGAAAAGGTTTCTCGACTGTCAAAAAATGAAAGCCTGCAGGATACACCAATCTGAGCAAAACCCCATCCTGATATCTTGTTAGCCATAAAACTCATGCATAAGCATTATTTCAAAAGTGTTACCTAGTGTTACAGCAAGAAATCACCACTAGATGTAGTATATGACCCATAGTTTTATCGATATGCTAATGAAATTTGTACAAATTGTTCATATTTTCTTAATTAGTGTAGCTTCTTGTCGGTAACACTGTTACCATGCGTAACACAAAGTAACGGAGCGGCAAGATGTTCCCAGCTTTGTAAAAACAGGCTTTCGAATACCTCGCAAGCCAACGCTAGACTCAAATATCTGGCATCTAGGTTACCAAGACTTATTTGCCTTTAATTAGCCTCTAACGGAGGGCCGTATCATGAAAAAACTTGGTTTTCTGTTCATCCTTGCACTGACTTCAACTGGTGCTTTGGCTGATAAGAACGTTACTACCTTTTCTAACATCACTGTTGCTGTTGCAGAAACAGCGGCGCCATTGAGCTGGACTGCCCATTACACAGACAGCCTCGTATCGCGCAAAGACATTAAAATGTTGGATAAGAACGCTTTAACAGTAAATACATCTGTGAAAATCGGATTGGAACAGCGCATCGCTGGTTTACTTGAAACTTCTCTGAACGAAACCAAAATCACTGATCAGTGATTTTGGCTTGAAACAACTCTCCTTGGGCCACTTGTGGCCCATCCCTGCACCGGTTACATCTCTCTCCCCTTATTCTAGCTTCGGTGCAGGGGCTTTTATTTCACTGCTCTTTTGCAAAACACTCGTCAATGCTCACTAGCAGGTTCTGCATGAACTGCGGGTAGGTTTTCACTGTTTTGTCACCGGCCAGAATATCCAGCTCAACAGCCTTAATCGCCAAGTCTTTAGCCAAACGATTGCCCCAGGGCGCCGCCCCTCCCGCATCCACAAAAACACAAGCCACCGATTCTGACTTTGCCTTTTTCTTCAGCTGGTACAAATGTCGTGCGCCGGGTTTACTGTCTGCCGAGGACCGAATTGCTGCGACTTGATTCATGTTGTAGCGCTCGACAAAATGTGAAAAACCGTCATGGGAAACCAGAAAGGACATTTCCTGGTAGTTGAGCGATTTTCTCAGAATTTCACGGTCTATTTCGTTAATTTCGGCGATTAGTTTTTGGGCTCTTGAGCCATAACTTGCCGCTGATTCAGGGTCTAACTGCTGAAGTCGCCGGGTCACAGCAGAAATCACGGCTATTGCGTTTTTGGGGTTCAACCAGAGATGAGGATCATGTAAGCCTTCATGTTTGTGCCCATGCGCCTCAATAGCCGCTGCTTCTTCCTCAGGGTGCGGCCAGGTTATTCCCGAAACCTGACTAGCGGCCACGCTGCGACCAGTGGGCAACTGGGATATAGGTTTTTGCAGAAAACGTTCCAGGTCCTCGCCCACCCACACCAGCAAATCCGCTTTTTGCATTTTCTGACGATCGGAGATCTTCATCGCATAGCTGTGGGGTGAGGCATGGCTCGGAAGAAGGACTTGCACACTGGCGGAAGAGCCCGCCTCATCAGCCAGCAAGGGCTCTATCATCAGTGCGAGAGGTTTTATGCTCACAACCACGTTTAGAGTGCTCGTCTTCGCCTTATCCGAGCCAAACGTTTCATTTGCGCTCATTAGCACAATTAACAGAAGCCAGAATGCTGAGAGGGGACGGTATTTATAATTGAGTTTCATTCGGAAATTATCACAGTTAAAGCCAAGCGGTGGTGTTTATCAATTTGTAACGTTATATAATAACATAATGAATAAACCTATCGCCTGCCAATATCACAATCACGACCACTGTATTGATGAAGCATTAAGGTCTGCCAGAACACTGTGCCAGCAAAAGCAGGTGCGCCTGACCCAACTGAGAGAGAAGGTACTCGAACTCATTTGGCAGAGCCACAAACCCTTAGGCGCCTACGCTCTGATGGAAATGCTGGCCGTGGATTCCACTCGCCGTGTCGCACCACCCACGGTGTACCGGGCTCTGGATTTTCTGCTAGAGCAGCATTTGATACACCGAATCAACTCTTTGAATGCTTTCATCGGCTGCCCCGATCCGCACCACCTCCATCAGAACCAATTCCTCATTTGTAAATCCTGTGGTATTGCCACGGAATGCATCAACGAGGCCTTGCAGTCTTCAATCGAACAAACGGGCACGGCGGCAGGTTTTGCTATCGAACAACACAGTGTCGAGATTATTGGCCTGTGCCCCAATTGCCAACATCAAGAAAATCAACAAGAGCACGGTATTAACCATGAGTGACGCTGACAATATCTTACTGGAGGCCCGCAATATAAGCGTTGTCAGGGGCGACAGAGAGATTCTTAAAAATGCTGACCTGACGCTCAAGAGTGGGCAAATTGTTACCTTGATCGGCCCCAATGGCGCCGGTAAAACAACACTGGTTAGAGTGGTTTTGGGTTTAATGGACGCCAGCGGCGGACACATTCAACGCAGCAAAAAATTGCGCATCGGCTACATGCCTCAAAAACTTCACATTGAACCGAGTTTACCTTTAAGCGTCGATCGTTTTCTCGACCTTACCGGTTGTGAAGCGAGTGAAAAAATCGCCAATCTTCGCCTTACTGGAGTCGAACATCTTCGATCTTCTCCTATGCAGCTTTTATCGGGTGGGGAAACCCAGCGAGTTCTGTTAGCAAGAGCGCTTTTAAAGAACCCACAACTGCTGGTACTCGACGAGCCAGTCCAGGGGGTTGATATTGCTGGTCAAGCGGCACTCTACCAACTCATCAGTCGAATCCGCGATGAGCGGCAATGTGGCGTATTGATGGTGTCTCACGATTTGCACCTGGTAATGGCCAGCACCGATACCGTGGTTTGTTTGAATCAACATGTGTGCTGCCATGGGCACCCGGAAAAAGTGAGTGCTGACCCTGCCTATCTGGAGCTGTTCGGGCAAGCTGCCAACGCTAGCGTGGCCGTGTATACCCACCATCATGATCACAGCCATGACGATGTCTGCGAGCACGGAGATCACCATGCCTGATTTCATCATACTCGCTCTGTTAGCCGGCTTTGGCGTTGCTCTGGTTGCCGGCCCTCTGGGTTCATTTGCTGTATGGCGAAGAATGGCTTATTTCGGTGACACTCTCGCTCACTCCGCTCTGTTAGGGGTGGCCTTTGGTTTGTTACTGTCGATAAACCTGAATCTGGCGGTTGTTCTGGTCTGTTTGGGGCTTGCTCTGATATTGGTTGTATTGCAGCAAAACAGGGTCATTGCGACTGACACTTTGCTTGGCATTCTCTCCCACTCCACACTGGCTCTGGGTCTTGTCTGTGTCAGTTTGTTTGGAGATCAGCGAGTTGACCTGATGGCCTATTTATTTGGGGATTTGCTGTCGGCCACCGTTAATGACGTGATTACCATCTATGTGGTTACCGGGTTTGTGCTCGTGGTACTGATTAAACTCTGGCGACCCCTGCTAGCCATCACGGTGCATGAAGAACTAGCGCGTGTAGAAGGCATTCCGGTAGCCGCCGTGAGAACAACCTTGATGTTGTTGATGGCACTGGTGATCGCGATCGCGATGAAAGTGGTCGGTGTATTGTTAATCACAGCACTGCTGATCATTCCCGCCGCTGCCAGCAGGCGCCTGACCCACACGCCCGAACAGATGGCCATGGTTGCCAGTGTTTTGGGATGTTTAGCGGTGGCAGGGGGAATGGCCGCATCCTTTTTTATGGATACCCCGGCGGGGCCCTCTGTCGTATTAAGCGCGAGTGTGTTGTTCATTTTAACCTTGGTAAAAAAACAACCCGTTTGATTCAGCTTCGGTTCAGGCTCCCATCGCTATGATTGCAAACAGACTTGCAAGAAGCGCGACCAAAATAAGCCAGCACCGGAGCCCTTACCATGAAAATCATCGCCTTAACTGCCGCCGTTGTAGCCTTTAGCCTGGCTGGCGCCCCCGTCGAAGCCCGCGATCGGGGTTACAGTAAACACGGGCACAATTATCACAGCAGTCGCCACCACAGCTATTCACGCCACCACTCTCGTCGCCACCACTATGGTTATCGTCACCACAGCAGTAAGGGCGGATACCTATTGGGTGGATTGATCATCGGCGGTCTTATAAATCACGCTTACCACAACAGCACAAGCCACCACCCCTCTACGGTTGTGCATACCCGTGTGGTTAAGTCACCTCAAACCGTAGTCCACCACACTTATGAATATGAAGACGAGGGCAAACAGCATACCCAGCAGGCATCGGATGAGATCACTCTTCGTGTATTAAAAGACGAAGAAGGTCGTTGTTTTGCCATTACTCACAATGAGGATGGAAAAGAGGCACTTAAAGAAATAGATCGGTCTATCTGCGAAGGATAAGTCGACTGGAAAGGGTGAAGTCGATACGGGGCAGACGCCAAGTCTAGGGCGCCTGCCGCAGTGAGCTAAAAGCTATTTTTATAATTCTCACGAATTGAGCTATAAGTCAGCTTTAATCTGGCTGGATCCAGCGGTGGCTTAAAGAAGGCATGGTAATGGCCACGGGGGTTGATCAACGCCACGGTTGCGCCATGGTCAACCGTATATTCACCCTTCTCCTGGTCGGTAACCACTTTTGCAAAGGCCACATTCAACTGGATTGCCAAGCGCTTGATGCCAATAAACTCGCCCGTCACACCGATGAAGTCTGGGTTGAAATAGGGTACGTATTCCGCCAACACCTCTGGTGTATCACGCGCAGGATCCACACTAACCAATACCACCTGCGTCTCGTCCAGCACGTCTTGATCAAGATTATTCATCAGTTTAGCGAGGGTCGCCATTGTTGTTGGGCAAACATCGGGGCAGTTAGTGAAACCAAAAAAGACCATACTCCACTTCCCTTCCAACGAAGCGGGTTCGAAGGCCTCACCCTTATGATCCAACAGCGAAAAAGGTTTGAACATGCGAGGATTGTCGAATACAAAGGCACCGTTAACTCTGAGTTCGATATCTGATAACTGTCTGGGTGTGGTGATTTTGTTAAAAAAGCCGATCAATACCAGGGTAATAAACACTGCTATAACAATAATCGTGACTTTGATTCCCCGCTTTTGTTTGGCGGGAGTTTGAACTATTTCCATGGATTACCTGATTACTTAAAAAACAAAAACAAAAACAAAAGATAAAAAACACTATAAAGAGAAAGGCTGCGTCACCGGCAAGAGGTAGTGGTCGAGCAACATGATGACAAACAGCGCCATGAGATAAACAATTGAATACTTAAAGGTATCCATGCCCGCAGATTCACGCTCGGTCAGCAACATCACAAGCGCCCAGTAGATGAACCCTATGTTCAACACCACCGCGCCAAGCAGATACAGCCAGTTCAACATGCCCGTCGCAAAAGGCAGCAGCGTGACGGCTAAAAGAATGAAGGTGTATAACAGGATGTGCAGCTTGGTATAACGCACGCCGTGTGTGACGGGCAACATAGGAATTTCTGCATTGGCATATTCATCTTTACGATGAACCGCCAGGGCCCAGAAATGCGGGGGTGTCCAGGCAAAAATGATTAAAGCCAGCAGCAGACCATGGCCTTGAATTTCGCCTGTCACAGCAGTCCAGCCCAACAAAGGTGGTGCCGCACCCGCCAAGCCGCCGATCACGATGTTTTGTGGGGAGGCGCGCTTCAGGAACATGGTGTAGACAACGGCATAACCCAACAGTGAAGCCAGGGTCAGCCACGCGGTAATGGCGTTGACAAAAATCAGCAGCATTGCCATGCCAAGCAAACCCGTGATCAGTGCAAACAGGCCGGCACTATTAGGGCTAACACGACCCTTGGCAACGGGACGGTTGAAGGTGCGGGCCATTTTCAGGTCAATTTGGCGATCCACCAGGTGATTAACAGTGGCCGCAGAACCCGCACACAAGGCGATGCCCAGGTTACCAAAAATCAGAATATCCAGAGGGACCATGCCGGGAACCGCCAGCAGCATGCCAATAACGGAGGTCAATATCATCAGCATGACCACACCGGGTTTGGTGAGCTCGTAAAAGTCTCTCCAGCTGGGCCGTTCCAGATCTTGGTTCTCTGATTGAATATCAACTTTTGACATCTTACCGCTCTCTACTTCTTTTGTTATCAATTGGTCTAAATTCCACCAACGGTGGGAGGCGCCCAATGTACCTTATTTTTGCACAGTAAACACTCGATGATTCAAGCTAACCAAACAAAGCAGCAGCAGACCACCCACTGCGTTATGTGCCACAGCAACAGGAAGTGGCAGCGCCCAAACGATATTGCTAATTCCCAGAGCCACCTGCAAGGCTAATACTCCGAGTAATATGATCGCCATTCGGGTGGTTTTCGACTCACCTACAGAGAATAAACGCCAGGCTAGGAAGAATATAGCCAAGGTCACCAGCAGCGCTCCCACTCTGTGGCTGAAGTGAATGGCGGTACGTGCCTCATTGTCTAACAGGCCTCCCAAGTAATTGGGCCCGACATGCTGTGCAAAGTTAAAACCCTGCTCAAAGTCGGCGGTGGGCAACCACTGCCCCTGACAGGTTGGGAGGTCCAGACACGCCAAGGCGGCGTAGTTGGAGCTGGTCCAGCCCCCTAAAAAGATCTGCCCGACAACCAACAATAGCGCTGCAAAAGCCACACGCCGCAAGCCTACAACCGAGTCATAACTTTTTGGCGAGAATCGCCAGCTATATCCTGCCAGCCGCTGAGTGAGTAACCACATACAACTGAGTGTCGCCATGCCACCCAACAGGTGGCCTGTCACGACCTGAGGCCACAGCTTTAACGTTACGGTCCACATGCCAAACATGCCCTGCAGAATAACCAGCCCCAATAGAAAAAATGGAAGTATGATGGGTTGTCTCGGGGCCTGAACATCCGGATTTAATTTCGCCTCTGCCCGTGCTCTCCATGCCACGACACACACAGCAATGATCAACAAACCCAGGCTCGACGCAAAATACCGGTGGACCATTTCCGGCCAGGCTTTGCCCTCTTCTACCGGAGCATCAGGAAACTTGGCGTCTGCCGCGGCTATTTCTTCAGCAGAGCTCGGCCAGAGTATTTGCCCATAACACCCTGGCCAGTCGGGGCAACCCAGGCCCGCATCAACCAGCCGAGTAAATGCACCCAACACAACAACCACACAGGCAATCGCGGTGGCGAAGGCAACCAATTTATATCCGGGCAGGGGTTTCGCAAACATGGCCAATTAATCCTCGTAGGAATAGCGCAGCAAGCGCTTAAGGTCAGTGAGCAGCTCATTGCCGGTGTGGCGAGGCAAATAGGACATCATGACAAACCCCTCCTGATCCATTACAAAGTAACGTTGATCGAGGTCGGTGGCATTGGCGACGCTGCTATCCGCAATCAAGTTTGAAAAGTCCTGAGCGTTCATAGTTAAGGTTTTCAGGTGGGGGTATTCCTCTTTAAAGCGAGATTTCGTCGTTGCAGACAGTTGCTGATCCACATTGAGATAAACCCGCTCAACTCTGGCGGCCTTATTACCCAGTCGAGTGTGCACTTGGCGAGTGAGATACAAGATTTGATCACAGCGGTCATCACAATCAGCAGAGCCGGGAATGAGAATACGCCACTTTTTCTCGCCTTCCAGAATATCGATCTGTTCTCCGGATTCATCAAAGAGGGGCAATTGCACAATTTCCTGGGGTGGCTCTAATAACTCGCCTTTGTTAACGGTATTTGTGGGAATACCAAATTCTGTTTTGAACAGGAAATAGGCCCCGAGCATGGGCAGTGCCACGGCCGCTATGACCAGCAGGCCCATGGTGCGATTTTTTTTAATCTGCTGTTGTTCCTGAACTGTTTCGTTGTCTTGATTACTCATCGTTACCCCATTTTTGTCTTATTATTGCCGCCAGGTTGCTACTGGCAAAACAAAACCAGATGACCACGGCAAAAGCCATTGCAAACCATTGTACTGCGTAGCCCGTGTGTTTTTCCGGCTGTATGTTAATTGTTTTCCACTCCCCGACCAGAGCCGCCGGACTCAGGTCGTCGAGATAAAGTAGTTTTTTGGCAACGTTCACATTGAGTGCCTGTTTGGCGCTTGCCACTTCGATTTGAAGCACAATGCGTGGCCACCCTGTCGCGCTGTGCTCACTGTCCAGCATTCGATAGTTAGTCATCTGCCTGGCGCTCGCAAACAGTGTCACCGGGCCTTCCACCGTCGTAATATCGGGTAGTTCCGTTCTCAGGCGCATGCCCCGTATCCAGCCGCGGTTCACAAGGACTGAACTACCCTCACGCACCTTAAACAGCTGAACCACCTCAAAACCCACTTTGCTCTGCCGGTGTTTATTATCAATGAGCCAGATATGTTTGTTATCAAATTCACCCTCTGCACTCACTCGCAAATAATCGGGTAAGTTGGCAATTTCGCTGAGAGACATTCCATTGATAGACTGCGGAGGCTGAGCTTGTTGCAGGTTAAATTTTGTTAGCAGCGTGCGTTTTTGCTGGGCGCGCTCCAGTTGCCAGTACCCCAGGCTCAACAAGAGTGGCAATACCAACAGGCATAATAGGGTAACCTTGCCGTTTAAGGTAAGTGTAAAACGGACCTTGGCGGGATACCTCGTTGCAGGGGTCTGATCTGACATGATTTTCTAAATCTTTATTATCTTTCGGGTTTTTCGATTATGCTCTCAGCCTGCAACGTTATAACAATTAACCAACGGAAATGCTATGTGGCTTAAAATTATCATCGTTATCTTATTTCTCTCTATTGTTGCGAGTTTGAGCAGTGGGCTGGTCTTTTTGCTTAAGGATATGGGTGCCCCCCAATCCAAGCGCACGCTTTATGCCCTCGGGATTCGTATCGCCCTGGCAGCGTTGTTACTACTGTGCGTTTACTTTGGATATGAGACCGGCATTTTAACCGGCCGCGCCCCTTGGTCAGGTCGCTATTAGGCCTGATCTAAAACGACTTCGGGGTGCAGTATAAGTGCACCCCGAAGGTTTAACATCGTTTAAGTGTTTCTGGAAACGACTTTTACGATCCTAATATATAAACAAAGATAAACAGACCTACCCAGACGACATCAACAAAGTGCCAGTACCAGGACGCTGCTTCAAATCCAAAGTGATCATCGGTTTTGAAGTGACCTTTCAGAACAGAGCGCAGGAACATCACCAACAGCATGAAGGTACCCAGCGTTACGTGCGCGCCGTGGAAACCCGTGAGCATGAAGAAGGTAGTGCCATAAACACCCGTTTCAAGGGTAAGACCCAGTTCCTGATAGGCGTGGATGTATTCCTCTACCTGCAGGATCAAAAATACGATACCCAGTGCAACCGTGCCGCCTAACCAATAATTAAAGGCTTTACGTTTATCATTTTTCAATGCGGTGTGTGCAAAGTGAACCGTGACACTCGAGGTCATTAGGATGATGGTGTTATAAAGGGGTAAACCTTGCCAACCCATCGCCTTATCGGCGCCCTTCACCAGAGCCGCTTCGCCATTGGCCGCCATGTCAGGTGTGGTAAGCAGAGGCCAGGTCGCTTCAAAACCTTCCCACAACATGTTACTGGAACCGCGATCACCCTCACCGCCCAACCAGGGCACAGAAAACGCGCGAATGTAATACAGTGCGCCAAAAAAGGCCGCAAAAAACATTACTTCACTAAAAATGAACCAACCCATGCCCCATACGTAGGAACGTTTTAACTGGGCGTCATTCATTCCCGCCATATTTTCGCTGATAACCGTCGAAAACCAGGTCCACAGCACAAAGGCAAACAAGAGGCTGCCACAGAAAAATATGCTTGGGCCTATATCGTTGCCGTTCATCCAGTTTGCGGCACCAAAGACTGTCAAAAACAGGCCAAGGCTTGCAAAAATCGGAAGCTTGCTTTGTTCGGGTACGTAATAGGTACCTTGTTCACTAGCCATTTTTAAACCCCGCTCTTTATACTTTTTTTGCTTACGGTACGCTCGCCACTTTGCTCTCAGTCAACATGTCTTGAGACATGTCGGTGATATCAAAAATGGTGTACGACAGCGTAATCGTATGTACTTTTTTGGGAACATCCCGATCGACAATAAAACGCAACGGTAAATCAGCACTGCCGCCGGCTATCAGCGGCTGCCGATTGAAACAAAAACATTCGGTTTTGTGAAAATATTCTGCCGCCTTGAAAGGCACCAGGCTCGGAACTGCCTGGGCAACCATGTCATTTGACGTGGGGTTGCGCGCATAAAAATTCACTTCCACTTCTTCACCTGGGTGCACCTTCATGCTTCTGACATGAGGGCGAAACTCCCAAGGCATGCTTTCATTGTGAGTCGCTAGAAACTGAACCGTTATTTCACGACTGGTATCAACACCTGCTTCAACGGCTGTGTATCGCTCACCGGTCTTGCCATTAAGCCCGGTGATTTCACAAAACACGTCGTAGATCGGCGGCATGACCCAGATCGCAAACACAAACATGCCAACAACAACGGCGCTAAGCTTAGCACTCAGCTTTCCGATCGACTGTGTTGGCTGTTCATCTAACATTACGTTTACTCTCAATTAATTCTTTCTGTTTCTACAACATTACTTAACTTCGGGTGGAACCGTAAAGGTGTGGTATGGCGCAGGTGAATCCACGGTCCATTCCAGCCCTTCCGGGTTTTCCCACACTTCAGCCGTCGCCTTCTTGCCCGAACGAATCGTGTGAATCACGTTGTACAGGAATACGATCTGAGCAGCACCAAACAAGAAGGCACCAACACTTGCGATCATATTAAAGTCAGCAAACTGAATGTTGTAGTCCGGGATACGACGAGGCATGCCGGCCAAACCTACAAAGTGCATAGGGAAGAAGGTTAAGTTCAGGCCAATGAATGCCAGCCAGAAATGTGTCTTACCCATGACTTCGTTATACATATTGCCACTCCACTTCGGCAACCAGTAGTAAACGGCCGCCACAATAGAGAAGATCGCTCCGGGCACTAATACATAGTGGAAGTGAGCGACTACGAAGTAGGTATCGTGATACTGGAAGTCAGCCGGTGCAATTGCCAACATCAAGCCGGAGAATCCGCCGATGGTGAACAAAATAACAAAGGCAATGGAGAACAACATGGGTGTCTCAAAGGTCATTGACCCTTTAAACATCGTGGTAATCCAGTTGAACACCTTCACACCTGTTGGCACAGCAATCAGCATCGTGGCATACATGAAGAATAGCTCTCCCGCCACAGGAATGCCCACAGTAAACATGTGGTGAGCCCACACGATAAAACTCAGGAAGGCAATGGAGCTGGTTGCATAAACCATTGAGGCGTAACCAAACAATGGCTTGCGCGCAAAGGTTGGAATGATCTGACTCACCACACCAAAGGCAGGCAAAATCATGATATACACTTCCGGGTGACCAAAGAACCAGAATACATGCTGGAACAACACAGGGTCGCCACCACCGGCCGCATCAAAGAAGCTGGTGCCAAAATGGATATCCATTAACATCATGGTAACCACACCCGCCAACACCGGCATTACCGCAATCAATAGATAAGCCGTAATCAACCAGGTCCAGACAAACAACGGCATTTTCATCAGGGTCATACCTGGTGCCCGCATGTTTAGAATGGTCGCGATAATGTTAATGGAACCCATGATTGAGCTGGCACCCATAATGTGAACCGCAAAAATAAAGAAGGTTACACTGGGTGGAGCATAGGTCGTGGACAGAGGCGCGTAGAACGTCCAACCAAAGTTGGGTGCCCCGCCTTCCATAAACAGAGTGGATGCCAACATCGCAAACG
>ENA-OSET01003860-OSET01003860.1-sediment-metagenome-genome-assembly--contig:-NODE-3860-length-13512-cov-11.390100_pt1 | contig 13512 bp, 10 predicted proteins | sample MGYA00237882_ERZ534229 | MGnify/ENA primary metagenome ERZ534229 (study PRJEB26408, sample SAMN06266212) | sediment metagenome | isolation source: Hudson Canyon methane seep mesocosm | place...
AAGGGTGTCATTGATCGCCTTAAAGCCATCCAGATCAATAAATAAGACTGCCGCTTTATTTTTGTTACGACGAGCGTCTGCTATAGCAATAGGAATGTACTCTAGACCTAAGCGACGTGTTGCTAATCCGGTGAGTGTATCGTGGTTGGCCATATACCTGAGCTTTTCTTCCGTTTTCAATTGCAAGGAAAGCAAGTTTCGAGCTTTGAAGTTGATAAATGTACCGATTAGGATGAGAAGAACAATACCAATAATTTCGGTAGCTAGGGCAAAGACCTTGTTTTTGTAAAGAACCTGCTCCCTATCCTTCAGTAGTGCTGATTCTTCATCTTCCATTTCTTTAATGGAGGCTCGGATCTGATCCATAAACTTTTTACCCTCACCAGTCGCGACTATACTGAGTGCAGCTCCCTGTCCATGCGCATCCATCAGTGAGATTGTCTCAGCCAATTCCTTTAACTTTTTGTCTATCAAAGGTTTGATTTGGATCAGCCGGTTTTGTTGATTGGGATTGTCCGATGTAATATTTTTAAGCTTAGCTACTACGGATTCTAATCGATCAATAGCAATCGTATAGGGCTCAAGATAGTTTGACTCAGAGGTCAGTAGGTAGCCTCGTTGTCCTGTCTCTGCATCTTGTAGTATCGACAGAACTTGAGAAAGGGACTTTTGAACTTCGTGGGTGTGTGCCACCCATCTTCCCGCTTCTTCCGACTTAGTATTTATCCAGAAACTCATACCGACAACGAGTATTAAGACTGGCAATGAGATCAAAATACCGTAATAGCTAATGCTGTTGATCCCATCATGGGGTGCCTGCTTCAGGCTAGATATAACATGTTCAGCGTGCATCTGTGTTTTATCTGCACTCTTATTTCGAAGCTCATCACCCTCAAAACGACTAGGTTTTTTTGTTACATATATGACGAGACCTGTGCAAATAATGACAAATAGAGCCAATCCGCGGTTAATGATAATGATCCAAGTGTCGGCACTTTGTACTGGAGTGAAGTAATAACCGATGATGGTAAATAAAACACCAATCAGAGTGATGGTAATAATTTGACGGCGGACAGGAAGCCAAAGTCCGAGAAGAATGACAATTACATAAGATACACCCGCTGCAATTCCTAGGGGCAAGATGAAGTCAAATAACAAGAAGGCCGCTGCAATGATGCAGAGAATACTAAACAGCCCGTATTTATCCATCAAAGTTGAAGCAGAAGTCGTTGTGTTTATTATAGGTTTGCTCATATCGATTAAAACAGTACCTCAAAATAGGTGAAATTCCTAGAAATCATGCAATCCAATTAATATTTTTAACCCTCATATTTGATTGAGTGGACTGTTTTGGCTACATCATTGACAGTTCGCTTGTGGCACTGATCTGACTATTGTTATAACTCACTAAGTACGTTTAGATAATATACTTGTATACGAGGAGTTCTGGAATATTCAATCATTATATCTTTAGCAACCTTCACTGCTTGATATACTTATCTTCTTTGTTTTACGGCAGCCTCATTATTTCCGCTGTCGTCGCAAGAGAACATAAACAGCACCGGTTCCCCCATCTTCAATAGGTGTAGAGCAAAATGCGAGTACATTTTGTTCTTGTTGTAACCAGGAATTCAGTTTTGTTTTTAGCACGGGTTGATTGTTTTTTGATCCCCAGCCCTTACCGTGAATAATACGTACGCAGCGTATTCGTTCCTGACGACATTGGTGTATGAATTCTGCGAGTTGTTGATGGGCAATGGGAATAGTCATTCCATGTAAATCAAGTTCAGCATCGACAGCTAGTTGTCCGGCACGAAGTTGATTAAATAGTCGATATTGAACACCGCTACGTTGGAAGCTTAGTGGATCTTCATTACTAATTGTTTTGGGTTCAAACTCTTCTGAATAGAGACTATCAATTGAGTCTACAGGCTCATATAACTGAAACTGAGGTTCTGGTTCAAGCTGTTTTTTTGCGTGCTGGACACGTTCTTGTGTCAATGGTGTTATTCCATCCACAGCCATGTGAAACAAGCTTTTATCATCAGCTTGTTCTGCTTTTAAAGGTTTTTCCTTTGGCTTTAAAATATCTTTCTTAGGGGGTAACTGCATCTTTTTCTTTAGCTTGAATTAAAGCGACAATCGTCCAGCCCTCATCAGGGGTAACCGTTTCACTTGCAGTGAAAAAATGTAAACGTTGTTTGCTGTCAAAGGCAAAGAGTGGTGTGGCTTGTTTGCCGTATTGTTCTTGATAAGTAGCATAAGTAAAACTATCACTTAATTTAGTACTTTTAATGGTTGCATCTTGAGCAATTAAGCTGGCTAGCTTAGAAAAGGTAACATCGCTACCGAATAAAGTGTGGTATTCATTTTTCACCGAGGTGCGAGATGTTTTTTCGCTACCTTCTTTCTCTTTGTCAGTTGCAGTCGATATGGAATAGACGGCATTACTACCAAATTCAGCACGATACCTAAGACCTGCTAGTACATTAAGTTCTTTTTGTGGAGTGAGCGTTAATACTTGCCCCAAGCCGATTAAATCAAGATGGAGGTCGGCGTGATGAGAGACGGCATTACCGTAATAGGTATCAAGCCCTTCCATACGAGCTGCTTTTGCATTTGTCCAGCTGGTATCTGTTAAGCGAGTGCGGTAGCCATTTTCATTTAATTCTTTGGCGATCATTATTGCCACAGGGTTTGCTCCAATGATTAAAAACCCACGATCTTCAGGTTCAGCAACACCTAATTTATTAGCGATAAACTTAGATGTGGCCCCTTGTAAAATAACGGTACCTATTATGATGGTGAAGGCTAGAGGCACTAATAGTTCTGCATTTTCAACTCCAATTTCTTGCAGACGAATTGCAAATAAGGCTGTGACAGCTGCGGCAACGATACCTCGCGGTCCAATCCAGCTGATCATTGTTTTTTCTTGCCATGAGAGATCTGAGTTATAGGTTGAGATGAATACTTTAATGGGTCTAATAATAAATTGGATAAAGATAAATACAATAACAGCGCCCATGCCGAGTGCTTCAAACTGTGAAAAATCTAGGCGAGCGGCGAGTAATATAAATAAACCAGAAATCAGTAAAATACTCAGACTTTCTTTGAAATCTAAAATATCTTCAACAGGCACATTTTTCATATTAGCTAACCAGATCCCCATGACGGTTACTGTTAATAAGCCTGATTCTTCTGATAGCTCATTGGATAAGGCAAAGATACCAAATACGAGCGTTAATGTAGCGACATTATGAAGGTATTCAGGCATCAGGTGCTTACGTAAAATGAGTCCAAACAAATAACCTGACATTGCACCAAGGGCAAGTCCTATAGCAAGTGTTTGGCCAAACATAGTAACCGTATGACTAATTGAAATATGCCCATGACCTTGCATGGATAAGATGACTTCAAATACCAATACGGCGAGGATAGCGCCAAGCGGGTCTATAACAATACCTTCCCAGCGTAAAATATTGGAAATGGTAGCGTTAGGTCTAACCGTTCTTAACATGGGTACGATGACTGTCGGACCTGTGACCACCATCATTGCACCGAATAACAGAGATAGAGACCATGAAAAGTCGAGTGCATAGTGAGTGACTAAGGTGATGCTAAACCAAGTAATGGAGACACCAATGGTGAGCATATTACGTACGACTTTTTGTAGCCCCCGAATTTCATCAAACTTCAGTGTGAGGCTACCTTCAAAAAGAATAATGGCTACGGACAATGACACCATTGGGAATAATAGATCACCAAATAAGTGTTCAGGGTTTAACCAGCCTGTTAGTGGACCAAGAACGATACCTGCAAGTAATAAAAACACGATAGCAGGGAGTTTTACCCACCATGCAAACCATTGACAAAGTATGGCGACAATACCAATAACAGAAAGCGCAATAACAGCTTCTTGGTGCATTTATGTATCCTTCAAGTTCATTATATTTATGGTGTTAGAGCGTTAGAGCTGGAAATTCTGGCTTAAGCTCGTTTTAGTGACAGTGATTATTTAAAAACTTCAATTTCGGCACGGCGATTATGAGCTCGGCCTAATTTTGTTTTATTGCTCTTTGATGGATTAAATTCTCGATGGAAAGCGGTGGTAATTAAGCTTTCTGGTAACTCAGCTTGTTGAACAAAAAAGTTTTTTATTGCGATGGCGCGTGCTTCAGATAGTTCAATATTAAGTCGTTTACGACCATGATTATCCGTGTAGGCATTGATGGCAACCTGTTTAATGCTGTCATCTACTTTTATATAGTCAGCAATACGGGTGAGTGATGCTTGCGCATTATCACTTAATTTAGCTTGTTCTAAACCGAAATAGACGGTGAGTTTACGAATATCTTCAAATGTATCAGGGTGTAAGTTTTCTAAACACTGCTGAAAGGCGGGCATAGAATCAGTTAGGTGAACAGTAGAAAATAAAACGTTAATTTCTTCACTTGCACTATGGCTTGTGTAGCGTAAAGTTGGAAATTGACCTTCTTGTATGTGCGTTAATGCTTGTTTTGCTAGATCGCCATTGAGAACAAATTCCATTTGATTTTTATCGGTGGGAATTGACATAAGCGGTAGCCGTTCTTCACTATTTTGCCATGGTGCTTGAGCGATTTCGAAGTGTGCATTAGATTGTGTTGCTGGGTGTGATTTTGTAGTAAATACAAGTGAAAAGTTTTCACCTGAACGGCGCATGAACTTAGCTTCGCCAAAGCCATCTATAGGTTGGCTTAATATGCACTCGATAGGCGATTCAACCACTTGCCACTGCGTGTTTGTTAGTGGAGCTTGAAACTGTTCAGCATGAACCATTGAGCTAAATAAAAAAAGGGATAGAAAAATTAACTGTTTCATTGGTTTAGTACTGTATTAAAGAATGAATAGGGATGTTTTTGAGTTGGCTTCGTCCATCCAGCATAGCCAATTCTATGACAAATGCACAAGCAACAACTTCACCGCCGAGTTTTTCAACGAGTTGGCAACTTGCTTGAGCTGTACCGCCGGTTGCAAGAAGATCATCAATTAAGAGGATTTTATCGCCTGGCTTGATCGCATCAATATGTGCCTCTAAACTGGCTTCACCATACTCTAAGGAATAAGAAACAGATTGAATGTCATAGGGTAGTTTCCCTGGCTTTCTTAATGGTATAAAGCCTACATTGAGTTCCCATGCCACTAAGCTACCAAATATAAAACCACGCGCTTCCATGCCTGCAACCGCGGTAATATTCGCATTTTTAAAAGGCTTGATTAATTCGGTGACAGCCAGCCGTAAACAATCTGGATCTTGGACAAGAGGGGTAATGTCCTTAAATATAATTCCAGGTTTAGGGAAGTCGGGAATATCTCGTATTTTTGTTTTTAATCTATCCATATCGGGCAATTAGTGTGTAGTTAATTTATTATATCGGCTGGAAAAGCCATGACTGTAACATGTGACTGTAAATTAGAGGTGATTGTGAAAATAAAAATGATAAATAGAGTGTTATGTTTGCTTATCATGCTAAGCATGTTAACGGGGTGTTTGGGCTTAGGCTCAAAAGATGAGGATGATTCGCTTCATTATTATGTCATTGATGTGGATAGAGGCGCGGTTGCCAGTCATTTTGCTAAAAATAAGGTGCTCTATATTAAACCTGTTCGACTAACTTCTCACTTTCGAGGCAAGAATATTATTTTTAGAGTGGGTAATGATGAATATCAGGCGCAATCATTCCATGAGTTTTTCTCTGAACCTGATGACATGTTCACAGATCAATTAAAACGATGGTTACAGAAATCCGGGTTATTTAGTCATGTAACGCTTACTGATGATGGAAATGCGGATCTGGTGCTCGAAACCGCTGTAACATCACTTTATGGTGAGCAACGGGATCAGTTTTCTCCGCAATCTGTACTAGAAATGCAGTTTTTCCTTAGCTCTCATAAAGAAGGGAACAATCAAACCTTGTTTCAAACAGGTTTGAGAATAGAAATAGATATTGATGAAACGACGCCTACAAATGTTGTTAAAGGCTGGAATAGTGGGCTTGAAGAGTTGCTATCGACCGTAGAAGATGATTTTAGCGGTTATTTTTCAAAACTTAGCCCCTAGTAGTGCTTATTGATAAATGTGCATGAAAACCTCTGAAATGCTAAGATAATGCACTTCAGCAGCTTAGTGCTGCTCAATGTTTATTTGGATGATGACATAGATGACTGATATTGCCTTTGAACTTGACACGATTGATATCGAAGATGAGATGAAGCAATCGTACCTTGATTATGCGATGAGTGTAATTGTAGGGCGAGCCTTACCCGATGTACGTGATGGATTGAAACCTGTACATCGCCGTGTTTTATACGCGATGCGTGAGCTGGGCAATAACTGGAATGGTTCATACAAAAAATCGGCACGTATTGTCGGTGATGTAATCGGTAAATATCACCCGCATGGTGACACCGCTGTATATGACACGATGGTTCGAATGGCACAGCCATTCTCTATGCGTTATATGTTAGTTGATGGACAAGGTAACTTTGGTTCGGTTGATGGCGATTCACCCGCGGCGATGCGTTATACCGAAGTGCGTATGGCAAAAATCACGCATGAAATGTTGGCAGATTTAGATAAAGAAACTGTTGATTTTATTGCTAACTATGATGAATCAGAGCATGAACCCTCAGTCTTACCAACAAGAGTACCTGCATTATTGATTAATGGTTCGTCTGGTATTGCTGTTGGGATGGCAACCAATATCCCGCCCCATAATCTGACAGAAATATTAAATGCGTGTATCGCTACGGTTGATAACCCTGAGATTGATGTCACAGGTTTGATGCAATATATCCCAGGACCTGACTTTCCAACAGCTGCAATGATTAATGGTGCTGGCGGTATTTCAGAAGCGTATCGCACAGGTCGTGGTCGTGTTCATATTCGAGCTCGTGCAGAAATTGAAACCAATGAAAGCACTGGCCAACAAAGTATTGTTGTTGTTGAATTGCCATATCAAGTAAATAAAGCACGCTTACTTGAGAAAATAGCAGAGCTAGTTAAAGATAAAAAGATTGAAGGGATTTCTGCCTTACGTGATGAGTCTGATAAAGATGGCATGCGTATGGTGGTGGTGCTTAAGCGTGGTGAAGTGCCAGAAGTGGTTCTAAATAACTTATATAAACAAACCCAGATGCAAACAGTATTTGGTATTAATATGGTGGCAATTGTTGACGGTCAGCCACGTTTATTAGGTTTGAAAGAGATCTTAGATGCGTTCATTCGTCATCGTCGTGAAGTCGTTACACGTCGTTCATTATTTGAATTACGTAAGGCCCGAGATCGTGCCCATATATTAGAAGGTTTAGCGACTGCATTAGCCAATATCGATGAAGTGATTGAGCTGATTAAATCGTCAAATAATCCATCTGAAGCAAAAGAAGCCTTGTTATCCCGAGGCTGGGCTTCAGAAATGATTCTTGAGATGTTAGGTGCTGCAGGCGCTGAAGCTTCACGTCCTGAAGGTTTAGAAGCTGAGTTAGGTTTGATTAATGGTGCGTACAATTTATCACCAGTGCAAGCCCAAGCCATTTTAGATATGCGTTTACATCGTTTGACTGGACTTGAGCAAGATAAGATCCTGGACGAATATCGCGAAGTATTAGAAGAAATTGCGAAGTTATTAGCTATTTTGAGTGATCCTGATAATTTGATGGCGGTTATTCGTGGCGAATTAGTTAAAATTAAGGAAGAGTATGGTGATGAACGTCGTACTGAAATTCTTGATGCACATTTAGACCTTACGCTAGAAGACCTTATTTCTGAAGAAGAAATGGTGGTGACCTTATCTCATGCCGGATATGCAAAAACTCAGCAATTGGATACCTATCAAGCGCAACGTCGCGGTGGTAAAGGCAAGTCTGCAACATCGATGAAAGATGAAGACTTTATTGAGCATTTATTTATTGCGAATACCCATGACACCTTATTGTGTTTCTCAAGTACGGGTAAAGTGTACTGGAAGAAAGTGTATGAATTACCGCAAGGTGGTCGTGCCGCTCGTGGCAAGCCAATTGTAAATTTATTACCGCTAGAAGAAGGTGAAACAATTAACGCAATCTTGGCTGTACGTGAATTTGATGCTGATAATTATATCTTTATGGTGACCGCATCGGGTACTGTTAAGAAAACGCCATTAGAAGCGTATTCTCGTCCACGAGCAAACGGAATTATTGCGGTTGATTTGAAAGATGATGATCAATTAGTAGGCGTTGCATTAACAGATGGCCAGTCCGACATAATGCTATTTAACTCTGCTGGTAAGGTCATTCGTTTTGCAGAAACAGATGTTCGCTCGATGGGTCGTGTTTCACGCGGTGTGCGTGGTATGCGAATGGCTGATGATGTGAAGATTATCTCATTGATTATTGCTAACCCTGAAGATGGTGCGATTCTAACGGCTACTGAATTTGGCTTTGGTAAACGAACTGATTTAGAACAATATCGAGTTCAAGGTCGAGGTGGTAGCGGTATTATCTCTATCCAAACATCAGAACGTAATGGCAATGTTGTTGGTGCGGTTCAAGTACGCGAAGAGCATCAAATTATGTTGATTACTGATGGTGGAACGCTTGTTCGTACACCAGTGAAAGATGTGTCTATTGTCGGCCGTAACACTCAAGGCGTTAAACTCATCAACCTAACTAAGAAAGAAAAATTAGTGGGTTTAGAGCGTGTCCTTGAGGAAGAGGGTGATTCTGATTCAGAAGATGGTGATGCTGACATCGCAACTGAAGAGTAATAATTTGAAACCGTATAACTTTAGTGCAGGCCCTGCGATGTTACCGGCTGCGGTAATGGAAAAAGCACAACAGGAAATGCTCGATTGGCATGGTAGTGGTATGTCGGTGATGGAAATGAGTCACCGAGGGCCAGAATATACGTCAATTGCTAAGCAGGCTGAAGCTGATCTCCGTGAGTTAATGGCTATTCCTGATGACTATGCTGTTTTGTTTTTGCAAGGTGGGGCATCAAGTCAGTTTTCGATGATTCCTATGAACCTGTTGCGTGGGAAAACCAAGGCCGATTACTTTAATACCGGTGCGTGGTCAAAAAAAGCCATTGCTGAAGCGAAGAAATTCTGTGATGTAAATATTGTTACTGATTCAAGTGATAATAATTTTACAACGATCGCTGAAAAATCAACGTGGAATTTATCGGATGATGCGGCTTATGTTCATTACACCGTTAACGAAACCATTCATGGGCTTGAGTTTGATGATATTCCTGATACAGGCAATATTCCTCTAGTCGCTGATTTATCATCAACGATATTATCTCGTCCTATTGATGTAAGCCGTTTTGGGATGATTTATGCGGGGGCGCAGAAGAATATTGGCCCTGCAGGTTTGTGTATTGTTATTGTTAGACGAGACCTCTTGGGTAATACGATCGAAAACACACCTACAATGTTTGATTATCAGATCCATGATGCGAATGGTTCGATGTACAACACACCCGCCACTTATGGCTGGTATTTGGCTGGGCTCGTATTCGATTGGTTAAAACAGCAAGGTGGTTTACTTGCTATGGCAGAGATTAATCAGCACAAGAAAAATAAGCTTTATGCTGCAATTGACAGGAGTGATTTTTATCATAACCCTGTTGATAAACACTACCGTTCGTGGATGAATATTCCCTTCACTTTAAGTGATGATAAGCTCGATACACAGTTTTTAGCAGAGGCAAAACAAGCGGGATTATTAACCTTAAAAGGCCATAAGACCGTTGGCGGTATGCGAGCAAGTATTTATAATGCAATGCCTGAAGAAGGTGTCGATGCATTAATATCTTTTATGTCAGAATTTGAGAGCAAACACGGTTAATGACCATGAGTGAAAAAGAAGCTTTACACGCCATTCGTCATAAAATTGATGAAACTGACAAGCAAATACAGCAATTGCTGAATGAACGTACCGCAATGGCAGAAGAAGTGGCTCGAATTAAAGTAGCCAATGGCGAACAAATCAGTGACTTTTATCGTCCTGAACGTGAGGCAATGGTGTTGCGACAAGTAATGGAGCGTAATTCGGGGCCATTAGCAGACAAAGAAATGGCACGCCTATTTCGTGAAATAATGTCAGCATGTCTTGCTGCTGAAAAACCATTACAAGTTGCGTATTTAGGACCTGAAGGTTCATTCACTCAGGCCGCTGCAGTGAAACAATTTGGAGGCTCTGTTCAGCTTCAATCAATGTCGACAATTGCAGATGTCTTTAATGCCGTTGAAACAGGTAATGCAAGTTATGGTGTTGTACCTGTTGAGAACTCAACAGAAGGCATGGTGTCTCATACTTTAGATCGTTTTATTAATACGCCACTCAAAATAAATGGTGAAGTATCTCTTCGTATTCATCATTATTTATTAAGTAAATCTAAAAAACTGAATGAAATTACAACAGTCTATGCTCATCCTCAAGCTTTGGCACAATGCAAAAACTGGTTAAGTAAATATTTACCAAACTGTGAATTAGTGGCTGTTAATAGTAATTCTGAAGCGGCTAAAAAAGTAAGTTTCGAGCCGAATGCTGCTGCTATTGCAGCAAACCGTGCTGCTGAGATTTATGACTTATCAGTGTTGGCGAGTAATATTGAAGATGAAGCTGATAATACAACGCGATTCTTAGTTATTGGTGCTCAGGATGTTGGCCCATCAGGTCAAGATAAAACAGCCTTATTAGTCTCGACAAAGAATAAACCCGGTGCATTACAAGTATTGCTTAAACCTTTGGCTGATAGTGGCATCAGTATGACGCGTATTGAATCGCGTCCTTCACGAAAAGGGATATGGGAATACGTATTTTTTATTGATATTGAAGGCCATTGTCAGGATGGTACAGTGTCACAAGCTTTAACATTATTAGAGCAAGAATCATCCATGTGTCGAGTGTTGGGGTCATACCCTAAGGCGGTATTGTAATGAAGCTTATTTTAGCCAATCCACGGGGGTTTTGTGCCGGTGTTGATCGAGCAATTGATATTGTTGAGCGTGCTTTAGAATTGTTTGGTGCGCCAATTTATGTTCGCCATGAAGTTGTTCACAACCGTTATGTTGTTGATGGATTACGTGATAAAGGTGCAATATTTATTGAAGAATTAAGCGATGTTCCGGATGAAAGCACACTTGTTTTTAGTGCACACGGTGTATCTAAAAAAGTTCAAGCAGAAGGAAAACAACGTGGTTTAAAAATATTTGATGCGACTTGCCCATTAGTGACTAAGGTACATATGGAAGTTGCTAAATATGAAAAACAAGGTCGAGAGTGTATTTTGATCGGCCATGCAGGCCATCCTGAAGTTGAAGGCACTATGGGCCAATATACCTCTGATTCAGGTGGAATGTACCTTGTAGAAACCCCTGAAGATGTAACAAGGCTGAAAGTTAAACGGCCTGAGGAGTTGGCTTTTGTTACTCAGACGACGTTATCCGTTGATGATGCTTCAGTTGTTATTGATGCACTACGTGTTCAATTTCCCAAGATTGAAGGGCCGCGTAAAGATGATATTTGTTATGCAACACAAAACCGTCAAGATGCGGTTAAAAATCTAGCCAGTCAGTGCGATGTGGTTTTAGTTGTTGGATCTAAAAATAGCTCTAATTCCAATCGCTTACGTGAACTATCTGACAAACTAGATACGCCAGGGTATCTGATCGATGATGCTCAGGATATTGATTTGAAATGGTTTGAAAATAAGCAAGTTATAGGTTTGACTGCTGGTGCATCAGCGCCTGAAATATTGGTGCAACAAGTTGTTGAGCGACTCAAAACCTTAGGTGTTTCACAAGCAGAAGAAGATGAAGGGCGGCGAGAAACTGTTGAGTTTTCATTGCCGAAAGCGTTAAAAATAGATATTTCTCAACTTTCAAAATAACAATGCCTTTTATACCCGTCTTCTTATGGACTGATGTTTTAATATATCTCTTAATTTCTGTAGTTGTATTTTCAGTTTTTTATATTCGTCGGCAACCACATCTACTTCGGCCATGGAAATCGGTATTCCAACGAAAACGAGGTGTGATTTCAGTCATAATCTTGTTGTGTTATGTCAGTATAGGCCTGTTAGATTCAGTGCATTTTCGCCAAGCACTTCCGGTTGATAAAACAACAGGTACTCAACATTACGCAACTGAAGTTGTTACCTTGTTAGACCTTGCCTTATTACCCTTGCGTCAACAGCTTGAGAAAACATATTCAGCACCATTTGCAACACGATTATTTGTTCGTGAAATGAGTTACTCTGAAACAGGAAAGCTTGATTACATTCAACCTAGATTACTCTATGCTGGCTCACACTTAGATAATGAAGACGATAAAGGAGCTGATATTCGCTCTAGTATTGTTAAGTTCACTCTGATGGCCATGATCATATGGTTGTTCATTGTATTATCTTTTCTAATTTGGATGATGAAAAAACGTACTCTTAATTTATTTAATGCACTTAATGTAATGTGGTGTTCAAAATCAAAATACCCTTTAAAAACAGCTTATTTTGTTTTGTTGTTAATCTTAATTATATCATTTAATTTGTTGGGATTAAGTATTGATTATCATGTTCTTGGAACAGATAAAGTAGGGCAGGATGTTCTATATCAAGCATTAAAGAGTATTCGTACCGGACTCGTTATTGGCACACTGACGACACTCGTTATGCTTCCATTTGCAATTGTAATGGGTTTAATGGCGGGTTATTTTCGTGGTTGGATTGATGATGTAATTCAATATCTCTATACAACATTAAGTTCTATCCCGGGAGTTTTATTAATTGCAGCCTCGATACTTCTATTGCAGGTGTATATTAGTAATCATGCGGATGATTTTAATAGCATAGCGCAAAGAGCTGATTTAAGGCTCCTCTTTTTATGTATTATTTTAGGTATTACTAGTTGGACTGGATTATGTCGTTTATTAAGAGCTGAAGCTCTGAAATTACGAGAGATTGACTATGTTCAGGCAGCACAAGCTTTCGGTGTTCAACATTACAAGGTTATGTTTCGCCATTTATTACCTAATGTTATGCATATTGTTATGATTTCAATTGTTCTTGATTTCAGCGGCCTTGTATTAGCTGAAGCTGTACTTTCTTATATAAATATTGGCGTTGATCCAAGTATGTATAGTTGGGGCAACATGATTAATAGCGCACGCTTAGAGATGGCACGCGAACCAATCGTATGGTGGTCACTTGCCGCAGCATTTATTTTTATGTTTATATTGGTTCTAGCTGCGAATCTTTTTTCAGATGCAGTTAGAGATGCTTTTGATCCTAGATTACGTGAGTTTTAATCTATCTAAAAAAAGGAAAATTTATGAATGATAAAAATGTAACATTACCTAAGGATAAACAGCCAGCAATTAGAGTCGCCGCATACCCAAAAGAGCTTAATCCCGGAGGTTGTATTTTTGGTGGGTGGATTATGTCTCAAGTCGATGTAGCCGGCGCTATTACTGCATACGAAAGAGCAAAAGGGC
>ENA-OSET01003862-OSET01003862.1-sediment-metagenome-genome-assembly--contig:-NODE-3862-length-13511-cov-13.354771_pt1 | contig 13511 bp, 11 predicted proteins | sample MGYA00237882_ERZ534229 | MGnify/ENA primary metagenome ERZ534229 (study PRJEB26408, sample SAMN06266212) | sediment metagenome | isolation source: Hudson Canyon methane seep mesocosm | place...
GGGCCGACGATATTAAACAGGTCGATTTTTGGAAAGATAACTGGAAATATCAGGCTGGGATTAAAAATGCCCCCTACAAGTTTAGTATCAACAACCTTTCAGCAGGTGAACATATCATTCGTGCTCGTCTGTTATTTAATGATGGAACTAGAGCTGATGCAAAACCTATTAAGTTAAATATCATAAGCACCACCATTCAGAATTGATTTACTCCTACGGCCTAGCCTGTCTAATTAAGGGCAACCAACTTTATTGTCCTTAATTTAATCCGATGTGAAATCATCAAATAATTTTGGAAATAATATTCTTGATGAATCCAAATCAAATCGAAGAGAAACAGGTCCTTTAGGTGTATCAGAGCTTAAAATGCCATCATCCGTTAGTTTTGATAGGATTGTTCTAGCGCTACGTTCTTTATGACCTGTTACTCTTACAGCATCGCCTCTAGGAATTTCTCCATTACTAAGTGCAGCATCCAGAATATACATGGACTCTGGTTTAAGCTCTTTGAATTTCACATAGCTCTCTAGTCGTTTTTTTAGATGAGAAAGGTCAAATAAGTCTGTCATAAATTCAACTTGATCAATACTTAGCTTTAAAAACCAGTTTGTAAAATCAACCAATGCTCGTAAAGATAAATTACCTCTACCATCAAGATCCCCTTGCCTTTTTGTATCGGCTAAATTCATCATGGATCTATATTCATTGGGCGCATTCAAGCCTCTGGCAAGCCCTCTGGATATCGACCACAAACCCGAAGCACCTATTCCTGCCTGCAAGCCCATTGCATGGCTCATTAATCTGCAAACGCGACCATTACCATCTAAAAACGGGTGAATATATGCAAGCCTATGGTGGGCTGAAGCAATTGCCATAATTTGACTGCTCTTTCCCGTAACGTGACTATATCTATTTTCAAAATACCGCATAAAATCTTCAACATACAGCCCACTAGGAGGCTGATGATGTCCAACACTAACATTATGCTCGGCAGTTGACCTAAATTTACCAGCCTCCATTATAATGCTTCTGTTGTCACTTTTAACTGTCAACAAACTTTCGTTTGCACCGCAGTAAAACTCTTTGTGTAACCATAAAACAAATTCAATTGAAGCTGGGTTCTTAAGCTCTCCATTTATGTACATTCTATCAATCTTACTTTGAACTCTAACATGTGCTAAAGCCTCTATCTGTAGATTTCTTTTTTCGTCATTATTTTCAAAATCACTATTAAGTGCCCGCTCTATATCTTGAAGCCTTGTATTATGTCCTTCAATAAGATTTGAGTAGTAACAGTTCATCATTCTGACAATGGATGATAAACTTGCGGCTGTTTTAGGGTTCAACCAAGCACTTAAATTGGATGATTTCCCGACAAGGTCCGCTACTAAATCCGAAGTTTTTGCAGGGATATTTTCACCAATTAAGCAAGGCTCAATTCGTGAAGGTGATTCCAATAGTGACATGCCGATTCTCACTCCGTATAAGGTATTGAAATACAATACTTATTATAACTTATTTATCTATTTTTACCGATTACCATACCGATATTAGAATATATCATAACCAATTGAATTATATAATTTATTAAAGATTCCTTACACATTTTTTGCCGATGTATATTATCTCCCCCCTGCCAGCTTAGAAAATTAGATAAAAACAACGCACTTTCACAGAGACTTCAAATAAATATGTCATTTTCATCCTCTACCCACCCTGGTTATCTCGGACATACACCCATTTCAAAATTTCTCTCAATTATTCTTTGTCTTTTAAAATGAGATGATAAAGCCTTAAAGAATTCTTAATAAGGCTGAAATCCATTTGAACCTTAACAACGCCTTTTTTCACTCTATCTTGAGTTGAGTCAACATTATCAATAGTGCGTTGAATACAATCAACCAGTTCCTCCACATTGCCTGTGGCTGCAAGCAGACCTGTTTCATCTTTAATAATTAACTCTGGAATTCCTGATACGGGTGTTGATATTACGGGTACTCCTGATAACATTGCTTCCATTAATACAACGGGGATGCCATCCAAATCGCCTGAACTATCTTTTTGACAAGGTAATACAAAAACATGTAGAGACTTAATAAATGTTGCAATTTCCTGATGATCTATAGCACCTAAAAAATCAACTTCTTTAGAACTTAACCCTAAAGAATGGGCTAAGGATTTATGTTCATCCAATAGAGGGCCATCGCCTACAATAGCCAACTGATAATGTTTGCCTTGCTTCTTTAAGTAGGCCAGTGCATTAATTAAATGATCGATACCTTTTTTTTCTACTAATCGAGCGACCACACCTATTTTAGGTATCTCTGAAGGCGTAAAACCTTTCCTTAAACTAAATTGAGCTGGATCAACACCGCAGTGTAGTACTGTTACTTTATTGCTATCAGCTCCTTTCGAAATAAGAAACTGACGGTTATATTCAGAAATGGTAATAAAAAATTGAGCGCGGTCTACTTTTTCTTTTAGCAACCACCCACGTTGAAATAAATCATTCGCATGTGCAGTCACACTAAAACTAATACCCGATAGTGCTGATGCATACATGGCCAAATCAGTGGGGACATGAGCAAAATGGACGTGGATATGCTCACATTTTTGCTTGAGTAATTGATTTGCTAAAGCTCCCGCGTAAAAAAAACGATAAGCCAAGCCCATGCCTAAGCGCGTAAAAATACCTGTATTTTTAATATCCTTAAACAGTAACAAGAATGCTTTAGCATATAACTTTGGGTGCTTTAGCAGGAGCTGAAGCTGATCTAAAATAACAGTCAGCTTTGATGTTTTATATAAAAAACTTGTTCTTTTTTTTAACGCTTGCAATCCCAGGTCAGAAAATTCAGCTTGGTTCTCATGCACAGAAAAAGTGGCAATATCTAAACCAAGTTTTTCTAATTGAAAAATTTCGTTATAAACAAAGGTTGCTGATAAAGCTGGGATTTCAGGTGCTAGGTAAGCAATTTTCATTTACACATCCCCATGTGTTTTTTGCCAAACAGCCGCTTGCTGTTTATTTAAATCTTCCGTTGCTTTAGCTTTGCCTTTAAACAAACAAGCCCATTGATATTGGTTGATAAATTGACGTAAAGCCTTATCTTCAAATCGTGGCTCTTGCTTAAATGCGCTCTTTATATACCCCCAGAACATGGCCATTCCTCCAATAAAATAAGGAGGGTGGAGCATTCTGAAGACAGATGAGGCCAACATATAAATAGGCCCTGTTCCCATAAAGTATTGCCCAAAACCATGCCGCATACGCCCGGTAAAAATACCTACCTGACTTGAGCCCATGGGCCGTAAATGAATGAATTGTAAATCAGGCTCATCCCAGCTTACTGCAATCCAGCCTAGTTGCCGACAGCGATGACAATCAATACCATCCCACATCACTTGCCGAACAAATCCACCTATTGCTTCAAAACAAGTGCGACGATAAAATTTAGTCATCCCGACTGACATTTCATTGCCACATTTTTCACTGACTAATTCAGCCGTTTTTTTATCCTTAAAGTATGCTTTACCGCTACAAGTGCCAATACGCGGATTATCATTCATTCGTTGTATTAATATTTCAAAATATTTTCCTGGCAAATCCAAATCAAGATCAAATTTACAAATAAAATCAAACTGATCAACATCAATAGCATCATACCCATAATAAAAGGCTTCAATAACACCAGGCCCTACACTACGATGCCCTCTATTTTCCCGAGTCAAAATAGTTATAAAGTCATATTTTTCAGCATATTCTTTTAATATAGCAGGGGTATCATCCGTAGAGCCATCATCAACAATGACCCATAAAGCTGGCAATTTACTTTGGTTAACAACACTATCTAAGGTCAGTCTCATATAGTCTGCTTCATTGCGACAAGGAGAAATTAAAACGTAAGAATTATCAGTCATGGCTATTTATTTTTGTGGAAAGGGTTCGCCCTAATTTAATGAAATACTTTCAAAATAACAGGCTGAAAGGTGGACTAATAGAAAAGCTGTCATAAATAACATGCTCTTCGGTTTATCAATTAGCAATAAGTTAGACTTCTCTAATACTTGCAACCCCCCTCCTAAAAACAGAAGCAAACACCAAATAAGTTACGATTAGAAATAATGCCAGAAACATTCCCACTTCAATTGTAGGATTCAAAACAACCCCGTAGATAAGACCAATAGCGACTGAAAAATAAGCAACAATCATAAAGATGATCCCTTTATTTATGGTGTAAAACTGGTCTCTCATAGCAAGAACCCGCCTTTCAATAAACCAATATAGAAAAGCGGCAATACCATAATTCATGAGCGCAGAAAAAAACTGACGGATGCCTGAGTCCCTCAATCCAAAAGGGTCTAACACTAGGTTAAAGAAGAAAACACCAATCCAATGATTTAAATAAAGAGGGTAGGAGATTCCCCCGAGGAAACTTCCTATAACACTTTTCTTTCCTTTTATGGCTAAAAGTAATACTAGGCATATTGAGAAAAAAGGCGAATACAGTGCATATTCAGTCGTCATAAAAAGCCCTATTGCAGCCCCTATGAAAACAAGTAATAACAGTCCCCTGATAATTTTATTCCTATGAAATTCAGGGTACTGGCTATTACCTATTGCTGCGAATACACCTAATGATATTGGCGCATAAATATCCATAAACCAAAGAGAGATGACGATGAGAAACCATGTAATTAGTTGCCTGCCTTTACTCGCAAAAACAACGAGTAGTAATGGCGCTAACAGATAAAATTGCTCTTCAGCATTAACACTCCAAAAATGATTCCCCGTTCCATCTAAAGGCATACAACCTCCACAAGCTTGGAGCTGGGGTGGCCCAAATATATTGTAGACCCACGTAAATTTATAAATGACAAACTCAAGCCATTTTAAGTCTATGGGATCCTTTAATAAGCTAGCTATTATTATCAAAGTAAATGCAATGTAATAAGGAACCCATATTCTCAATGCTCTGTTAAAATAAAACCTAGGTAAATTAGATATATCAGTCCTGAGCAAAATGCTACCAATAAGCCAACCACTGAGTGCAAAAAATACATCAACGGCTAGTTTTCCACTGTAGCTCCATGCAATAAGGTTGTCATGCCCAAACATCACTATACTAACTAAGACTATTCGTAGATAATCAAAATATGGATAGTAGCTCTTTTTGTTTGCTGTCATTCGAACTATTCCTTTTCTCTTTGTTCTTCATATAAATAAGAGATAAAAATCACAAATATTATTTATATTCAATCAAATATTCTCTTTTATTTTTTAGTTTATTTATAACAAACTTTATCAACCCCAAAAACTGAGGAAATTTACCCAACACAATAGTTATAGAGTAAATTAATTTCATTAAAGGATTTTTATTTTTTATTTTACTTGTAATAAAAATCTTTATAATTTGCAATATATAAACTAATAAAAAAAACAATAAATACTGGTTAATGGCAACCAGAAATATAGATATTACTGGTATAAGTCCTGCCCAAAAAACAATACTCAGCACTTCTTTCTTTTTAAATTTCTCTGCTGATTGACCGTGTAAGTAAAATGAAGCGGCATAAGCGTAGCCACCTCGTTTTGCCCTATTCCACCATTGAGAAAATTTAGTCATTTCTGCATCATGCAATGTCATTTCAACATTTAATCTATAAATACCCCAACCTTGTTGCCTTAGCCTAAAACACATTTCAGGCTCTTCTCCTGCAATCAAATCATCTTGATAACCCTTTACTTGCTTGAATGCAATAATTCTAATTAAGGCAATCCCCCCACAAGACAAAGCATCCCCTTGTGGTGCATCCCATTCAATATCACAAAGTGCGTTATAAACAGACCGTTCAGGGAACCTTTCTTTTACTCGACCACAAACTACTGAATATTTAGAGTTTTCAACTAAAAAATCGCGACCTTTTTGCAACCAGTCAGAATTAATTTCACAGTCACCATCTATAAATTGGATAGCTCCTAGATCAGGGTAATGTTGAATTAAATAATTAGCCCCTGCATTTCTTGCTCTGGCAGCTGTAAAGGGTAGAGTAATATCTAAAGACAAACATATTACCCCTCGTTGTTCAGCTTCTTGCAGACTATTATCTGATGATCCTGAGTCGACATAAATGATATGTTCAACACTGCCTATCAATGACTCTAAGCAAGTTATTAACCGTTGCCCTTCATTTCGCCCAATAACCACCGCAGCAATTTGAAAATTATCAATTGATGTATTCATATTTTTTATACTTCCAAGATGTAAGACAAGGAGCCACAACCATTGCAAACAAATAAATGTATCATTAATAACTTGCACCTGTAGGTTGGGTTAGCTTATCAAGCAAAGCGCGATAAGCTAACCCAACAAGCCCCAATAAATCAGAAAATTGTTGGGTTACGTTTTTTCGCTGCGCCAAAAAATCTAACCCAACATTTTTAAGTTATTGTTTATTAGTCAATTACAGTTTAAGTAAACAGCATTATCTCCTACCCCCTATTTACTAATAAATAACAAAACATATCAAAACCTACCTAGTTGGAGTGGTAGCAAAATTAGTTTTAAAATATAAGGACCAAACGACAAGACTATGTTTAATTGGCACTTGTAAAGAGGCATTGATCCTTCCTTTTAGGATGTTTTTAGTCAACTTGATCATATCAGCCAATGTAAGTAATAAAACATTATTAAGCACCGTTAGAAACCCATGGTTTTTAGCAAAATACAATAATTCACTTTCAATTTGTAAAACCTCCACTTGATTACCACTTGTTGTTAAATCATTGTCTGATTTAGCACTTTCCCCTCCAATATGTACAACTGAAGTATCAGCAAAATAATGCACCTCCCACCCTGCTTTTTTTGTGGCAAAGCAGTGGTCGACCTCTTCATAATAAAGAAAGTATCGAGGATCAAATAACCCCACCTTTTCAACCACTTCTTTACGAATTAAATAATAACAACCGGGCACCCAATCACATTGTTGGGCCGCATTATGGTCCCAAGACATATCATCAATTAATTTGACTTTTTTAAAAAATCTCTTCAGTCCCGTACGTTGTAAAAAAATATTAAACGGGGTTGGGAAATATCGGCAAGAGGGTTGGAGCTCTTCATCACGACCAAAAAGCTTAACACCCAAAATACCACAACGTGGACTGTTATCCATGTATTGAATGGTTTTATTAATGGTGTCTTCTGAAACAAAAGCATCCGTATTTAAAAGTAAAACATACTTTCCTTTTATATAAGGCACACATTGATTATTCGCACGTCCAAAACCAACATTCTTATCATTAAAAATTATCTTACAATCAGAAAAATCACGTTGTAATAGTGATGCTGATTCATCACTGGAGGCATTATCAACAATAACAATATTCATAGATATTTTAGATGCTGAATTACGGAGGGCCTTTATACACTTATGTAATAAGTTAGCTGTATTATAGTTAACGATTATAGTAGTTAAATCCATATTAACCTTACTCAATAAACTTCATAAAATAGGTAAGTCTTAAAATATACATATTAGAAAATAAATATTATCTAATATCTTAAAAACCATACCTCACTCTCATCTCTTAACAAAAAAACATTCACACTCTGTTATTACAATTATTAATATTTCCACCCCTTAATAAATACATTAATCACTAGCTTAACTTTTTAATAATTAAATTCATACAAAAAACCTTTAGTTTAAATATATTACTATTTATTTCTTTATAAAATCCAACTTCGGTAGCTCCCTTATACAATTTCATTTCCCATTTGCTTCAATTGAAGTGAGAAAAAGTTTAATCGTAGACAGTGATCGCTGCTTATAATAATCAAGTGAACTAAAATCCTGTTCATCAATAGCACGAGAACTCGTTGCTAATAACTCACCTTTTTCTAAATCTAAATCCTTAAACCTAAAACCATAAGCACCATCCGACTGTTTGTTAGGTGACTTAACAGGTACTACACACTTCCTTAACCCTACCGTATAAGAAAAGCCAACGACTTTAGGGTGGTATGATATTCCAACAAAAGGCGTTCTCTGCCCGTAAGCCATTACACACCCATGTAACCGCATGGAAACAACAAGCATAGCGTCCCGATAAACTGCAGCTATACCAGTTGGGCAAGTTTCTTCATTGATACATGCAATGACAGCATTACAGTCTCTATGATTCTCCAGCATATCCGCAATTTTTTTATGTTCGACCCTATCATCATCACCTCTAATTGACATAGGCATAAAAACTATATTTGCATTATGTTCTTTTGTTAATGCAAGTAGTTCTGCCACAATCCAATCATACCATTCAGGCTCATCACTCCAACAACTGGATAAAGAAACAGCAATATATTTCTCCCCCAGCTGTTTTGGAAAACTTATCGGTTTAAGTTTACTAGCGTCCAACCATAAAACTAGATCACCTATTGTTTTAATATTAAGTTGGGGGTAGAGCTTTCTCAAAGTAATTTCAGAAAGCATATCTCGTGTATATATACTTGGTAATGTTGATTGACTAAGAACTTTTTTAACTTTTCTTTTTATAGCCCAATCATAATCAACTCCAGGCTCAACAGATACACCAATAAAAGCTATGTTAGAAGAAAAACTCTGTGACAAAAAATTACGACACTTTAATATGATTGCTCCTTCATTATGCTCAATAGCACCGCCTCCTGAAACAACAATCGCTTGATTTCTAATAGCATCAACACGGCTTGCATCACTAGTCCCTATAACCTCAGGCATATCGGGCTTAGCATACCGAGAAAGAACATCAACACTATAATCAACTCCTGCCGCCTTTAACAAACTATGATAAGAAAGCGGAATAGCTTCATCACCTGCATTACCAAACCCAAAGGAACCACAAACTGTTAATTTTCTTTTAAATATATTCATGTTTATTTCAATAAAATAATAATTTTTTGCAATTGTTCACCACTCAATACTCCTATTACAAAAAAAGGAGTAAACAGTATTTCTCGAAATATTGATAAAAAATAATATTTTTTCATCATGATAAGAGAAACAATTACTCTAAGGGTTGGGTTTAATGCAATAGCCCAAATAGCTGCTTCAACGCCATATAAAAAGAACATTAAAGGAACAAAAGTATATAGTCCTATCACCTGTGAAGCAGCTAGAATACTCATTAATTTAGATTTTCCATTAGCTAAAAATAACTGTCCCGCTAACATAAAACCAACAGAGGCTAGAGATAAAGACAAAATTTCCATCATCCAGCCTGCATCTTTATATCTCTGGTCATATAAACTATTAATTATTAGACTTCCCGATGAATATAAAAAACCAGCAAAAAACATAGAAACAATATCTATTTTTGCTCTAATTTTGTAATAAATCTGCTGTATTTGTTTTGGTTGCTCTCTCACAACCTGGCTTAATACTGGAAAAAAAACTGAGGAAACTAGCTTAGTGATAACATCTTTTAATGCATTGGCTAAAAAAAAAGCTATTGTATATACCCCTAAAACCTCAGCTGATAATAATCCCCCCAATAACAACCTGTCTCCTTGATTTAGTAAAAAACCAAATATAGATGTTAGAAAAACCCATTTACCAAAATGAAAAATTTCATGCGCTGCTTTTCTTTCCCAGCGAAAACGACAAACACCACCAATATTGACAATGTGTGATAACAACATTTTTGTACTTGTAGTCATTATATTGCCATAAACTAAGGCCCATATTTCCTTATGCTGCCACGCCCAATACAACATAAAAAAAAGTCCTATCAACTGACTAAGCAGTTCGATAGTCACTAATTTTCCCATCATAAACTTTCTATTTAACACCAACATATGGATAGAATTAAATCCAGAAATAACGGCTGTTACAGAGACAATCGCAAGAATAAAAGGCAATTCAACATTACCGTAAACCAATTCTTCAGACAAATAACCTGTTTGACCCAAAAAGTACAAGCCATAACTTAAAGATAAAGCAATTACAAAAATCAAAAAACCCCTAACAATTTGAATTGTCCAGGCTGTATTTAAATAATCTGATTCTTCGCCACGTTTACTTTGGATAATATTTTGCAACAAACCCACATCTGAAAACATTGCTAAGCCGCCCAGAATAACGGTAACAATCGCCATAATGCCAAACATTTCAGGTACAAGTAGCCGTGTCAAAATAAGGTTTCCCCCAAGTCGAAGACCTTGAGAAAAAATATGACCAACAATAACCCAACTACCTGAGCGTACAGCCTTTTGTTTTAATGTTTTTGTCATGAGTGATAAGGGTTACAAATAAATTTTAAAGTTATTTTTTTCTTTGTTCTAAACAGGCCAACTCAAGTGCTTCCTCAAACTTCGAAGCTGAATTCTCCCAAGAATAATCAGCAACTGTTTTTTCTGCATGGTTAGAAACCACTTTCCATTGCTCTTCAGGTAAATTTAATACCCATCGTATCCCCTCTACAACAGCTTCAACATCATCAACATCAACTAAAAGCCCATTCTCACCTGATACAACACCTTCCTCTGGCCAACCTGCCTTAGTACTAACTACTGGCGTTCGACAAGCCATCGCTTCCATTGCTGGCAAGTTAAACCCCTCTGTTCGACTTGTTGTCACCCAAACATCGCATTGCGCATATAATTCACGCAACTGTTCTTGGGGTGGAGAATAATGAAATTCAATCTGATGATCAAACTTATCATCAGGCATATAAATACCAAAACAAATCACTCTCAGCTCAGGAAAATATTCACGAACTTTTTCTATTGCCTGGAGAGTAATATCCATACCTTTAGAAAAAATAGTCCCATATAAAAAACCAATAGTCGGAATATTTTGTTTGCTCCTGGGAACAGCAAAAAACTGTTTATGGTCTACAGCATTGCTAACTAACATCGAAGAATAATCACCATATTCTTTAGTCATAACCTCTTGGAGCCATCGTGCTATAACAATTTTTTGCAGAGGTAATTTATACGTAGCACGGACTCTTTCTACTGGTAAATGAGGAAAAACTTCATGGCCTTGTACGAAATAAACTTTTGCACCTTTACCTTCGCTTAGCTTGTTAACCCATTCAGCAGTTTCCCACCAAGTAGCGATTACAACATCTGAATCAGGTAGATCAGAATTGATTATGGGTCGAAAACAATCTAAAACTCTGTAATCAAGACCTAAACCATCCAAATGAGATTTATAAAACAGTTGTCTATTAGGCCATCCTTTTCCTTTTATAAACGATTTAATACACTGCTTGAACCTAAGTTTCTGATGTGAGGGAGAAATAAGAAACACTTCATGCCCCATCATAGCTAAAGCTTTCGCATAAATAGCGACAACCTTGACCCCACCAGACATATTTGGAGGAGGTAATATAAAACTAATTCGCATATTTTTGATTGATAAATATCGGTGATATAAGTACTAATATTTTTGAGTCAACCTTTATAAAGCTCAAACTACTAAACAAGTCGACATCAAATAGAAAGTATAATTTCATCCCTTTACCCAAAGGGAGTGATCATTCTGTTTATTTATTTTTTGGCAAAGTTTTTCTTCCTATTAAGCTTTATTTGTTCAACACGCCCAATTAAAGCTCCAGCCAGAAGCCACGTCCAAGGGGTAACTGATGCATTAGGCAACAAATCGACCATACTGATAGCCATTAACAATGACAATCCACCTAAAATCACCCTTTCACTATTATTGTTAACATATCGAATTACCCTAAAACATCGAGTAACAGATAAAGCCAAAAGACCAAATTCAGCTAAGTAACCAATTAAACCGTACTCTCCTAAAACAATAATCCAACGTCCATCAGTAACGCTCAAGTCCTTACCTGTCTTATTATCATAAACACGATTACGGCCCCATGAGCCCCACCCGAAAAATAATCGTTCACGTGCACGAGATAATAATAAATCTTCATTTTTCAACCTAAACAGCAATGACTCTGCTCTTTTTTCATTATATTCAGCTATAACATTAACCATCTCATTACCTGGGAAATAATTACCAATCTTCATCAATGGAAATATAAGTACAAAAATAACAATAAACTTAGCCAATTTAACCTGAGTATTCGGCTTAATACAACAGACTAAAGAAACAATAAAAATGGCATAGATTATTGATGCCATGCTTTTACAAAAGAATAAAACAATACCAAGATAGATTAATATAAACCCTGAACTATACCCAAATATTGTTCTACGATTTTTCCAAAAAACTGCAGATGCAACCACAGAGGACATAGTAAAAAAAGCAACCCATAGGCCATGTCCTAAAAAAACAACAGGCCGAAAACCACCATTCCGAATTTGTTGGCCAAAACCACGAGGGGAAAGACCGTAAATCCATTTATGAAGCTGAGGGCTTAGTCGTACTTCCAATAGCATAGGAAATGAGTAAAAAACTCCAGCAACAACAAGTACACGCAACAAGACTTCATGTTCATTAGCATTACGTAATAAATTCATCCCCAATAAGAATGGTATGATAAAAATAATTTGCCTTATCACCGCTGATAGAGCATCGTAGTATTCTATGCTCTTTATAAAGCGCGGTCCTGCAATAACAGGATCAGAATTTAATAAAGCCGTAACAAAAGGACTAAGAATATAGGCAAATAATAACCATTTTACTGCACCAAGTTTAGGCAATAATTTAATTCGCTTTCCTATAATAAATTGGCAGACAAAGAGGGCAGCCAAGTTAGGTACAGAAGCTTTATTTAATGGTGGTATAAGTGGTAAATCTACAGCAGTTTCAACTGGTAATAGCAATGCCCCAGCTAATATGCTCCAGAGTGTTGCATTTGCTATTGGAAGACGCTGATAAAGCAAAATAATAACAATAGGCCAACTAAATAATACGAAATATGCAAACCAATTCGGGTTAATAATTCCACTCCATTAAAAAATCTTATATATTTTTAAATTCTTCAATCTTTATTAAAAATAATTATTAGTCTTAGTATTGAATGACTGCTCCACTGTTTATTATTCTTAGTCTATAGGATATTGATATGATTTCATTTCTTTACCTCGACTTTTATTTAACACCATTCCTGCAAAATTAGTCCCTTCAAGGATTGATAATGAACGCTGTACTTCATCTGGTGTTGTCTTACCATCTTCAACAACCAACAAAGCCGCATCAAACTGGTTCATAAATAATACTGCATCGTCTGAAGATAACAAAGGCGGTAAATCAAACAAAATAATCCTAGATTCATATCTACTTTTCAGTTCATCTACCAAAGTGTTCATTTTTGGCAAAGAAAGAAGCTCAGATGATGCATTTGTAGTATGCCTACCAGGTAATACTACTAAACGATCAAACCCTGGATTAACTAACATATCTTCTACAGGAACTTCAGAATGTAGATAATCAAGTAAGCCTTTTTCAACATCTAAACCAAACTGCCAGCCAACTCTTGGATTCCGTAAATCAGCATCTACAATAAGAACGGTTTGGTTAACTTCCATTGCAATAGCTATAGCCAAATT
>ENA-OSET01003863-OSET01003863.1-sediment-metagenome-genome-assembly--contig:-NODE-3863-length-13503-cov-9.070460_pt1 | contig 13503 bp, 14 predicted proteins | sample MGYA00237882_ERZ534229 | MGnify/ENA primary metagenome ERZ534229 (study PRJEB26408, sample SAMN06266212) | sediment metagenome | isolation source: Hudson Canyon methane seep mesocosm | place...
GCACTAAACACAACACCACTGCCTCATTTAAAACGTATTTTATTTGCCGGTGAAGTTTTCCCCACTCAACATTTAATCAAGTTGGCAAACTTACTCCCAGAAACTGAACTATATAATTTATACGGCCCGACAGAGACTAATGTGTGCTGTTATTGGCCGGTAAATAAAACACGCTTAAATATTGAACAGACTATCCCTATTGGCCTGCCAGCCTGCAATGCACAACTTACGATAGATATTGATTCAGGAGAATTACAGGTCAACAGTTTGAATAATTTTTCCGGCTATTGGCAACAAGGCAAACTACAAGCACTTAGCCCAGCAACTTATCCGACTGGCGATAAAGTGTCACTAAATCAGTACGGCGAATACGACTATCATGGCCGCCTGGATCGCATGTTAAAATGCTCCGGTTATCGCGTTGAGCCAGCTGAAATTGAACAGTGCATTAATCAACTCGAACACATTGAAAGCTCCGCTGTTATTGGCATTAAAGACAGCACCAGCGGGCAACGGCCTGCAGCAGTTGTGGTGTTAGTCGCAGGTGCATCTTTAGCCGAAGCGATAAAACCTTTACGCCCCTTACTTGCGCCTTATATGCAGCCGTGTAAATTTGTAGTGGTGGATAATTTGCCGGTACTATCTAATGGAAAAACTGATTATCAGGCGATACAAGACCTGTTTAAGACGTAGGGCGGACTTCAGTCCGCTTTACATATCAATGTGCGTATCACTTGCGGACTAAAGTCCGCCCTACCAACAAAATAATTTCATGATTGATTACCAGCAACTTCCTCCTAGTGGCGGCCTTAACGACTCTAAACTTCGGCTGCAATATTGTGCTCAAAATGAACTGTTAAAACATGCTGTTGCCGCTGAATTTAATGGACATGGCGATGGTTTTCAAGAGCTAGTCAAAGAACATCTCAATTTAGGTAAACACTGCCAAGATACTGGCTTAATTTTATCCTTGAATGCGCATATCTGGGGCTCGATCTTCCCGTTAATACTTTATGGTAGCGAAGCACAAAAACTAGCGTGGCTGCCCTCCTTATTATCCGGTGAGATTATTGCAGGTCATGCGATTACCGAACCTCAAGCGGGTTCAGATGTTAATTCACTAACAGCAACGGCAATTGCAACTGAATCTGGTTTTACCTTAAACGGTCACAAACGCTTTATAACTAATACACCGATTGCCGATGCACTGCTGATCTACGCTAAATTAGACGGAAAGCTCTCTGGTTTCTTAGTAAAAAAACAAGATATTGGCGCAAATTTCAGCGATCAACCCAGCGTAACTGGTTGTGCAAGCGCCACAATGGGCGATGTTATTTTACAAGACTGTGTTATACCTTTAGATCGCCAATTAGGTAAAACGGGCGCTGGCGGCATGATGATACAAAACGCATTAGAGCTAGAACGCGCCTTTATTTTTGCGGGCATTATCGGCATTATGCAATGGCAGTTAGAACAGGTTGTAAAATTCAGCCGTCAGCGACAAAGCAATGGCGCGCATTTAGGTGCAAATCAAGCCATCAGCCATAAAATTGCCGATATGCAATGTCGTTTAGATACTTGTTTGTTGTGGGTCAATGAATGTGCGCGCTTAAAAGATGCCGGCAAACGTATTAGCTTAACCAGTGCGCAAACGAAATTAATCGCGAGTGAAGCTTTTTTACAATCAAGCTTAGATGCCGTGCAAATATTCGGGGCGGCTGGTTTACTCGAAGAAAATAAAATGAACGGCTTAGTGCAGGATGCCCTAGCTAGCCGTTTATTTTCTGGCTCATCGGAAATCCAAAAAAATATGATTGCCGCTTTAATTGGCACTGGCTCTGGCTATAGAAGTAAAGCATAATATACCTCATCCCTCACTACTTTATTCACACTACGACTGTATTATGTTTCTACGCGCCCTTTTAGCTTTCTTAATGGTTCCTGTTGTCGTCACTGGAATTGTACCCTTTATACTTTCACTCTATGACCCTTACAAAGGACAAGGCAATCTATCGGGGTTAGTTATTCTTGCTATTGGCTTAGCCATACTTCTTTGGTGTGTGCGTGACTTTTACGTCTCTGGCAAAGGCACTTTAGCACCTTGGGATCCACCTAAACACTTAGTCACCGTTGGTTTGTACAGATACGTTCGAAACCCCATGTATGTTGGAGTTTTTTTTATTCTATTAGGCTGGGCAATCAGCACAGCATCACTGCTTATTTCCGGCTTTACCATTTTATTATTTACCGCATTTTACTTTAGAGTAAAAACGCATGAAGAGCCTTGGGCAGAAGAGATGTTTGGTACTGAATGGGAAAAATATAAGAATAATGTGCCTAGATGGCTGCCGCAAACGAAAGGATATTATCCAACGAATAATCTATAAAGGTACGCGATGCGTACCCTACAACTTCAAATCCTCAATAAATCCACGTTTTTTCTGTTCATGCTGCTCAGAAAAGCTCTCCCACACTCCAGCCTCATCTGCTAACTGCTTAAAATTTTCTGAGCGATTAGTCATTTCAGATGCAACTAACATTAGCTCTAATTCCAAGGGTGGCATAGCTTTCATTAAGGATTTAACCAAGTCTCGGTTCACTCCATTTACCCCAAAATCACCCAAGGATAAAGCGCGAGAAAATCCGTAAAACTGCTGTATTCGGCTTTCACATAACTGCGCATAACGCGCACTTTTAGCCGTATTTTTCAAAGACTCTGAAATAGCCAAAGATGCCATTGCCGCATTATAAAAGGCATTCTGAATACCATGTGAAAAAACAGGATCAACAAAGCCAGCTGCATCGCCAATACAATAATAATTTTCCTTACACGTTTGCGTTGCATAATAAGAATAATCAGGGCGATATTGTAGCGAGCCTTCAATAAATTGCGCATCACGTAACAAATCCTTTAAATGCGGCAAACACGCACAGCTTTGCTTAAAATAAGTTTCACGTTGTTGCCTATCCATGCCTTTCATTTTATCGGGGTGAACAATCAAACCAACGCTAGTTTTCTCACGTAAGACTATATGCCAAAGCCAACCATCCTCATGAGACATAACAAAAGTCACTGGAGCTACTTTTGTTAACTCTGGATAGGAATGACTCTGACGATCCACCCCCGCATAGCGAGAGTTTTTAAAATACCCCCATAACGACATAAAATTCATCTCAGAACTAATGTTGTGCCGCGTCTCCAATTGATGTGCTAATAAAGAACTGTGACCACTAGCATCAATCACAAACCGGCATTGAATAGTTCCTACTACATTCGATGCGCCACGCGTATCAATATAAGAAACAACAGGTTCGGCTATCGATAAATCCACTTTTTTAACGGCTACGCGATTAAAAACTAACGCGCCTTGCAGCTTAGAATGCTCCAATAAAAGATTATCGAAAATATCTCGTTCTACATGTAAGCCAGGGCGCCTATACCCATAGTCAGAAAATGAAATTTGATGAACTTTTCCATCCCATACTGTAATGCCACCTGCTTTACTCAGAAAACCTTCCTGCTGAATTTTCTCAGAAACGCCTAGTTGGTCAGTAAATTTCCAAAAATGAGGTATTAGGCTTTCACCCACTTGATTACGTGGAAACTCAGCACGCTCAAGTAATACCACATCCACACCGATTTTAGCTAAGTGTGTTGCAGCACTACTTCCCGCTGGCCCTCCGCCAATAACCAGTACAGTGCACTTTTTAGGGATTATTTGTTGCATTATTTATTACTGCTGTTAATCTTGAATACGGCTGACCTTGCCATTTTCAAAATGAACAATAAAAGTATTAAAACGCGAACTCCAATAAGTCCACTCCTTTGACTCTAAAGAAGGTGTTCGGATAATCGGAGGGTAACCAATAGCAACTTTCACCGCTTCTTTGGACATTCCTTTCTCGACAGTGCCTCTTTTAATATTACCTCGTTCCTGAAGAGCGAAGCCAGACAAGCTCACTTTTTGTTTAGCTAAAAGCTTAGAAAACACCTGATAAGCATCACCACCCGTATGCTTAGGAACACTCTTAACCAATAACTCTATATTCGACTGAAGCAGTTTAAGCTTAATTACTTTTGGTCCAATCTCTAATAACTCGACCGGAGTATTCACTTCTAGCAAAGTGCCTCGACGATAGTTTGTCGTACGATAAACACCTTTCTCATACATCATCGTCACTTGTGTATAGTAAGTTTCCCCAAGCTGTATGCCTGCTGGTAATTGCTCAGGCTTAGACTCCATCATCTGACATGCAGTTAAACTAAACAACAGCGATAACATTATTACTTTTAATAAATGTAACATAACTACCTCAATTCTATTTTAATAAAAAATAAACCATAAAAGCTTAGCGCACTTACATATCACCCAAAGTTGCTTTATCCACAGGATTCTTCAACCACGCGGCAATATCTTTACCTAAAGTTTTAGTACAACGACCTAATAACGCACAAGTTCCTTTATAACCGCCCATAAACCCACCCATAGAGGCTCGACTTGCCTTAAATGAAACCGCTTTCTTACCTTTTCTTATTAAAGAACCCTTAACAGTCACCCACTGACCGCCGCGCCCAGCCCATACATTCTTTTTATATTGTGGTAAATCTACAACCTCTATTGTTAAAAAATCTGCCTTACTAGATTGTTTAGCTTGTAAATTAATAGCCGCATACTGACCATTACCATAGCTTTGAATAAAGGCCGATAATTTGGTTAATAACTGGCACTCATTACGCACAGCTTCCCTGACCTCTAAACCTTTAGTAAATATTACGGGCGCAATATTTAAAGTTCCCGTACCTGATGAGCTGACAAGATTTTCAGGTTCTGGTGTTTCGCTCGCTTTATTTCCTGCACAAGCAACAATAAATAACATCAAAAACAGCGGTAATAATTTTAAAAATTTCATCATATTCTCCAATAAATTAATTTTTTCTACTTCTACCTGATAACAATCCCTGTTGAAAACCATTTTCCTCCTGCCATAAATCACCCGCTAATAGAGCGACTATTTCTTGTTTTATTTTTAGCTGTCGGTCCGATTCAAAAAAAAGATTTTCCACCAAATTAGAACAATAAAATCGCTCAATCAAACGGTACATCGTTTTAAAACCTTTTTGATAAAATTCATCACCGACTTGCTGTAACTCGGGGCCAGCTTCCGCTCCTTGCATTAACCCCTGATGTAATTGGTCAGCAACAAATTCTGCTGTCTTTACTGCGAAGAAAAACCCTGATGAAAATACCGGATCAAGAAAACCAGCCGCATCACCGCAACAAGCAAAACGTTGACCGTAACGCTGGCTGTTTCGGTAACTAAAGTCAGCTTCTATATGTACTTCAGATAAAACCTCTGCCTCTTGCAAAAGCTCACTCATATAAGGAGAGGCTTGAATATAACGTTCAAAAAGTGCATCTTGCTTTAAATTTTCTGGCGCTTCTTTCTGCACAACTAAACCAACGCTCAAACGCCCATTCGTTAATGGAATACACCAGATCCAGCCTATATCAGATAACAAAACCTTTATATTACCGTGAGCAAAAAGTGCTTCTGACTCAAGCGAGTTAGCGAGTTTATAGTGCTTATATAGTGCGAACTTACCTAGGTTATTAATCTTATTAATACTTTTGAATGTTTTCCCCATTAAGGCATCACGCCCTGTGGCATCAATAAAATAACGACCTTGATATAAGCCTTTATCCGTTTTGACTTGCACCTCATTCGCCATGCATTGCACACTATTAACCTTCTCTTGTTGATGCGCGACTACGCCATGAGCAAGCGCATTATCAAATAAACGCTTATCAAACACCGATCGTTCAACCTGAAAAGTACGGTACCCCCCCTGAAAGGGAAAATAAGTACACCGACCTGAGACTTCATCAATAAACTCAGCGCCACCCTTTTTTAAATTTCCTTGCGTCCAATCAATACCCAAGCGTTTCATCACGGGCTCAGACATCGGCAACATAGACTCGCCAATATGAAAACGCGGGTGTTGGTCGCGCTCAATCAATAACACGCTATGTCCGTATTGCGCTAATAAAGTTGCCGCTGTAGTTCCAGCAGGTCCACCGCCAGCAATAATGACATCATACTGATTACTTTCCATGTTCAAACTCTCTTGCACTGACACAACTACTCCAAATTGGCGATTTAATATTCAAAGGAACTGTTTTTTGTGTTTCTTGCTGTAAAGCCATTAATAAAGGAATAACTGCAGCTGCTGGAGCCGATTCCGTTAACATCAACCACTCAAGTGGAAAGCTTTGCTCAGTCTGTTCACATACCTGTGGCAAGCTAATTGATCCTATTGCCTGCTCTGCATCAGTGCTTAGTACAAAAGCGCAAGCAAACGCAGCCAGACCTATAGGAGCTGCTAAATACTGCGGCCAGAGTTCATCATAGCAAACCAGTAAACGCTCGCCACTACCTTGCTGTTGCAATTGCGACCAGGCCTCAATCAAGCCCATGGCAAAAGTATCATCTGCAGCTGCAATCGCAGTACTTGGTTCTTGGCATTTATTTAAAATCGCCCAATACCCTGCCGTTGTATTGTGGACAGAGTTATGAAATTGGGTCGGCGACAGTAATTCATTTTCATCAGGTAATAAACGACATAGTGCATCAGTAACCTGTATTTCCCCCCCTAATGAGGCAAAAACCGAAGCAAGGTGCTGGCTATCAATATTCGCTTGTGTACAAGCTAGTTTAGCTGCAGTAATGGCCATACGCGTAGTCATACTCGTACGCCTACGCATTGCAGCAGGGATTAGACTTTTATCAATATCACTACCCAGTAACCCAAAAGGTGCTAATAGCTCAGCATCTGGACAACAAATAGCATAAGATTTTATAAATAGTTGTTTCATCATAACCCAACAATCACACTGGCATTATTGCCACCAAAACCAAAAGAATTACTCATTGCAATTTGCATGTTTTGTTTTCTCAAAGGTGCTTTAACCACCTGACACTGGCATTCTTCATCCAATTCCTGCAAGCCCTGTGTGCCAGGGATAAACTGATGTTTCAAAGCGAGTAAAGCAATAATTGTTTCTAATGCACCTGCAGCACCGAGTGTATGTCCCGTAATGCCTTTCGTTCCACTACAAGGCACGGTATCAGCAAAAACACTAAAAACCGCACGACTTTCCATGCGATCATTTATTTTCGTAGCGGTGGCATGTAGGTTTAAATAATCAATATTTTCAGCCTGTAAACCTGCTAATTGCAAAGCATTGCGCATCGCCAAAGCCGCGCCCTCGCCTTCTGGATGTGGCGTACTCATATGATGCGCATCTGACGACTCACCGACCGACAATATTTTCATTTTGTCAGCATTATCCGCATGACATTTCTCTAATAGCATGAGTCCTGCTGCTTCACCTATGCTAATGCCTTGCCTGTTTTTATCCATCGGCGTGCATGGCTGGTTAGCAACCAATTCTAAACTACGAAAACCACGCAAAGTTAAGCGACATAAGGTATCTACGCCACCAACTAATACTGCGTCACACAGTCCGGAGTTAATCAGCCGTTGCCCTGCTGCAATCGCTTTTGCTCCTGAAGAACAAGCCGTGGAAATAGCAAAACAAACACCTGTTAAACCCAGTTCCAGCTGCACAAACCGGCCTGTTGCTTGATAAGCATGCTCGCTAACAAAATGAAAATCACTGGGCATTTCTCCTGTGTCCAGTAAAACCCCATAAGCGTCTTCAGTTTCATAAAGCCCAGAAGTGCTAGTGCCGATAATAACGCCTATTCGATGCGCGCCATATTTTGCTTTTGCCACTTCAACTGCTGCGCGTATGCCACCTAGCTCATCATTTAATGCGGTCAAAGCCACCTGGGCATTACGGCAGTTATAATCAGCAAGTTGTTCACGAATACTTAGTAAGGGCTGCTTAATTTCACCTACATAAGCAGGGAACGGTATGTTAAAGAGCGACAATGGCGCGAGTTCAGAGTGATTTTCAACCAATGATTGATACAAGGTTTCACTACCCAAGCCACTAGCACTTAAAGCTGAATAGGCGGTTATTGCAACGGGGGTTATTAAAGTTTGATTGTTTTTCATAAAATAACTTATTCAAGGTTTCTCAATACACTTTTTAGGTAAGCAGCGCTTACTTCCCATTCCATTTCCAAACAGAGTTTGGGGTCAAAAAATATCATTTATTCGAACGGATTAACAATACTAACACCGCAACCAATAAAGTCATTCTCATTTCTCGTAACAACAGACAAGCCATAGGTCAATGCAGTCGCTGCAATTTGTTTATCTAAAGCATTTTCATAATGAGGAACTCGTAACTGCCCCCATACCTGAGCTTCTGTAGCAGTAAAATCAAGAATATTATCAGCGTATTCATTCAGCAATAGGTTCAACCACCGCTCCAAACTATCAGCTTGCGGCTTATCACCTCGATGACGAATGATATTAACACCACGCCTCAGCTCACCCACAGTAATCACACTGATAAACAATCGCGCCTCTTGCTCCTCTGCTACCTTAAAAAAGTTGATAACACCACGATTAGCTCTACTTTGCTTTCTTACTTCACTGATAACATTAGTATCAATTAAATACATTTTCTACCCGTTCATCTTGCTCGCGCAAAAAATCTTGGTCATCGCCTACATTAGGCATAGACTGCAAAACTTCTGTAAAACTTCTTTTTTTTGGCCTCTTTAACACCGATTCAAGTATTTTACGATGCTCAGCTTCCGCACTAATACCATGCTTACCAGCCAGTGCTTTAAGCGCATTTACAATATCTTCATCAATATTACGAACAAGCAAATTAGCCATATATCACCATAGGGAGCTTTTAAAAATATAATGCTATCATTGATAGCAACTGACCGCAATTTGCAGTATCGCTGGGTTATATTATCTAGTGTGTAGGTTAGGCTACATCTTTTCGTAACCCAACACACTGCGCGATAAATGTCCGGTTGAAAAAGCACCAACCCAGCCTACGCGGCTAATCACTTTTAGGCTTAATCAATACCGGACACAATAAAAAACCCAAGACCACGCCACAACTCACGACTTTAGCCAAAGTCTGTAACATAGACGTTTGCGCAAAAATCAAACAACCAAAAACTAAAGCACTGGTCAACATCGATGCCGCCATTGCTTGATAGGTTAAAACTAAATGCCCGCTACGATTTTCCTGATAAAAAATACCATAATCAACGCAGATGGCGACCGCTAATAAAAAACCGACTAAATGTAAAAAGCTAATCGCTTCCCCCGTCCAAGCCCATAATGCCAAAATTAATAAGGCGGCTAGGAAAGCGGGCGATAAAGTTTGTAGCGTCAGTAAAACACTTTTATAGCGCAGCCATAACAAAAAGGCTATTAAAGCCAAACCTGCTAATAAAGTGACTTGTGCCCTTTGCTGATAATCCACCGCCATACGGTTGAGCATATCGCGTTGACTAAAGTAGTGCACATGCGGCATGTCAACTAAGGCAGCCTGTAAAGCCTCTGGCTGATGTGCAGTCAGCCAGATAATTAATAAATTCTGCTGGTCAGATAACACCAACTGGTTACTCAACAGCTTAGCCACAGGCGACTGTAAGACTTGCTGCACCGTCAAAATTTCGCTCTGTGTATAGTCCAACTCACCTAAGCGTTGCACCGATAATCCTTGCTTTTGTAAGGCATTGCGCCAAAAGTCACGCTGTTTCTGTGTTAAAGCAGACAATAGAGTTCGCTGATTTTTTAATTGCTGTTGTTGCGATAACACCCAAGGGTACAACCCAAAATAATCCTCTAAGCCACCCTCTTGTTTTACTTTATCTAAACGTAAATACACTTGCTCGGCACGCTGCAAGGTTGCTTCAAGAGAATCACCGCTAACTAATACAAAGCGCCCTGGCTCCATACTAACGAGGCGCTCGCGGATTTTTTTATCTTGTACTTTCAGATAATCCAGCTCGGGGGTTAATTGCTGTAAATCTTGCATCCATTGCAAACGATCTAGTTGTACGATACCCGCCACCGATAGTACTAACACAGCACTGATCAAGCCCCATCGGTAACGTTGGCAAAACACAGGCCAAAAAGCAATAAAGCGAAACGGCGCGACGACCTTAGCATCTGCCGTCATTAATTTTGGAAATAAATAACGCGTTAATAACAGCGAAACGATAATACCTGTGCCAGTATAAACCGCCACTTGTTGAAATCCAGGATAGCCCGATAAGCCTAGCGCGACATAACCAATTAAAGTGGTTAATGCGCCCATCAACAAACTAGGAAAAATCTTTTTGATGAGTGTTAATCGTTGCTCTAGCTCCATTCCTTGCGCGTGCACCAAGACATGAATCGGGTAATCAATACACACGCCAATCAAGGTTGATCCAATAGCAATGGTCATACCATGCACTGAGCCAAAAATAAGATTAGTGACGATAACAGCCACCGCCATAACGGTCATCAGTAAGGAAAAAACCCAGAACATGACTCGAAATGAGCGAAAAATAAACAGAAATAATAAAGTGAGCGCGACCGTTGAGATAATGCTAACAAATTTAATATCCGTTTCCATCATTGATTGCGTGGCAACTGCAAACAAGGGAATGCCGGTCATATCTAATTGATAGCTTTGCTGGCTTAATTCTTTTTGAGCGGCAAAAGTCGTATTAATTTGCTCTTGAATCTGTATTTGCTCAGGCACGTCCATGCCAGACATTTTGGTTTCTAAAATGAAATTGGCGTACTGTGGTGTGGTGTTATTTTGAGTTTGAAACTGATTAGCAATCGATTTAAAACCATTTAAAGACAGTAGCAAGGGGTCTTGCACTACTATCTTTTTAATCATCTGCGCTTGCGGTGATAACAAAGCTTGTTTCAAACCTGCCGCACGCTCGATTAACGCGGATTCAGTCAATATTTCTGGGAGTGCCTGCTCCGGCGTACGACTATATAATTGCGCGCCATGTTGAGCATATAAACTAGCTAATGCGCTTAAAGCGCCTCTTTTTTCATCCGTTGCCCAGACATCAACCACACCTGAGATAGACTTTACCTGACTTAGCCACCCCTGTATAAAAGCTGCGGTTACCTGCTTACCTTCCCCTGCATCAACCGATAAAATATAGCGCCGCGATAAAGTGCCGGACTGTATTTCGCTAGCTAATAATATTTCTTCGGCATTATCACCAGCGATAACAAAGGCGGCTATATTCGTTTGAAAATGCGTAGTAAAAACGGCTATAGCAATTAACAGCGGTAAGCATAGGAAAAAGAACAACGAAGCCAAAGAAGGACGCATATCTATTGGCCTTTAAGTGACTGCAATAAAGCTACCAGCTTAGCTTTAACAAGCAAACCTTGTTGCGGCTGACTTAATTCATAGGAACTACGATCACCATCAGGCAGGATAACGGACATTTTATTGGCTGCCTGTTCACTCAAGCCCTGCATAATAATTTTGATCGGAGGTTCATTTTCATCATAATCTTTAGCAAGCATTTCTAGCGTCCATGACAACTCTGAGCTAGTAAATTTTAAATCATAAAGCTGGCGCAAATAAACCAGATTACCGGTCATCATGCCTTTAAAGGCAGCTAAACTCGCCATCATCGGATTGCTTTCATCTATTTGTAGCTGATGAAAGGTTTGCGTGGCAGGTTTTGAGTAAGTGAGCTGACTACCTTGCGCAGCCATTATCTCAATTTCAGGCTGTAATTGTTGTTTGAGCATTACATCAGGAATCTCAGCGTATAAATAACCACTGCCATGCCATTCATCATCAAACAAACCCATATAACGCGTTTCTTGATAAGCAATTTTCACCGCAATATCGGGCTTCATACGCACCATAACACTTTCTATCGACTCTTGAGCAAAGCCTATAGCTGGCAAACTTAATAAAAATACGACAGCAATCTTCTTTATCATCAGCTTTTAACTCGCTCGTACATCCAGCCAAATACTTCGACCATTAATAATCATACTTCTCATTGAGTCCTTAACACCTGGAATGGGTTTATCAGGCAATTCCATTTTAATGGTACGAAAGTAAAAATGCCGCCAGATATATTCACCAATCATTAGCACCCCTGATAGTAGAAATATCATGACCCCAGTATAAAGCGCCCACCATGATACCGGCGCAAATAAGGCGAGAACAATGCAAGCAGCCACATTAAAAGCAAAAAATCCCGTCCACATTATCGTTAAATGACGACAATAACGGCTAATTACTGGCGGGATTTCAGGAAAGTCTAAACTAGCAAAGCGCTCAACCAAGGATGGCCCTTTGCCTTTACGCAAAGTTTTACCAAAAAAATCCATCAAACTCAGCTGTATAAAAATAGGAATTAACTTAGCCACTAAGTCTTGATAAAAAATACTGCCCAAGAGCAACAAAAAAACAATATCTAAGTTATTAAATCGTACTTGCGCAGTTTTCGCTTTTATTGCCTGAAGTAAGTAAAGACTGGCAATAATAGCCGGCGCAAACCAAACTACACCTTCTTGCACCCCTCTATAAACTAGGTACGGATACAGTAAAAACAGTAAGCTGGTAATAATGCTACGTAATACGACTTTCATAGCCCAATTATTTGCTTCTATTTTCCGCAACAAATTCAGCTAATGAATTTAATGAAGCAAAAATAGCTTGATTGCGATCATCTTCGGAAGTAATTTTAACGCCATACTTGCGATCCAATAAGACTGCAATTTCCAAAGCGTCAATTGAATCTAGCCCTAAGCCCTCACCAAATAAAGGATCATCAGCAGCAATTTCTTCTGCACTGACATCCTCTAAATGCAACCCTTCAATAAATAATATTTTTAATTCTGCGATCAATTCTTGAGACATGTTTTTCCTTACTGAATCCTAAACCAAAATACGGGTATTTTAACTTATTTACTCTTAGGAGACGGTTATTGATTAATTTGTTTTGGCAAATACATCGCCATAGGGCGGACTTCAGTCTGCTAATGTAAACAAACATCAAACAAGTGGACTGAAGTTCGTCCTACTTATTTCTCAATATCAACTTAGGCAGACGCAGCAGGAACCCAGTAAATAAACGAATATGCATGCCAATCAACAAAACATTATCTCGACCATATTTAAACTGACTCACCCCGCCCTCTTCTTTAGCAATATAGCGCACAGGGGTAAGAATATTTAATACTGGAACTGCACTCCATGCCATGCGCACAGCTATTTCAGGTTCAAAATCGAAACGTCTTGCCCAGCTCGTAGAGTGCATTACAGCGATTAAATCTTGTATCGGGTAAACACGCATGCCAAACAGTGAATCATGAATGCCCCAGCCCATAGTTTCTAAATTTGCCCACCAATTAGATATGCGCCTACCTTTAACACGTATCATCGGCGCGGAATCATCGAACATCGGTTCGCCTAAAATCATCGCCTCTGGGTTATCGATAGACATCTGCATAAATTGCTTAATATAATCCGCAGGGTGTTGGTGATCGGCATCCATCGTTAATACATGGGT
>ENA-OSET01003866-OSET01003866.1-sediment-metagenome-genome-assembly--contig:-NODE-3866-length-13500-cov-10.932206_pt1 | contig 13500 bp, 13 predicted proteins | sample MGYA00237882_ERZ534229 | MGnify/ENA primary metagenome ERZ534229 (study PRJEB26408, sample SAMN06266212) | sediment metagenome | isolation source: Hudson Canyon methane seep mesocosm | place...
TTTGTGGTACAAGAAGCAGCCGTCACAATATCCGGCTGCTCTGCATCATAAAGGTGATCATTCACCCCCATCACAATGTTCAGCGGGCCATCTTTAACCGGGCAAGAGGCAACTACTTTTTTTACACCCTGCTTAAAATAAGGCTGCAATGAGGGCGTGCTCTTATGTACCCCGGTACAGTCAATCACAACATCTACACCTTGCCAGTCAGTCGCATCAATATCACGGTTCATGGAGTATGAAACGACTTCGCTATCAATCAATAGAGTCTGTTCATCTTGCACTTCTGCTTCTAAATGCCATGTACCCTGCACCGAGTCAAAGTTAATCAAATGAGCCGCTGTTTTAGCATCGCCACTAATTTCATTAATATGCACGATCTCAATTTCAGGCCAATCCCACGCTTCACGCAGGGCTAAGCGCCCCATTCGTCCAAAACCATTAATTGCGACTTTGATAGTCATGTGATCACCTTATAAAAACAATAGTGGATATGCGTATAAGCAAATATAACAAACAACAAAAATGACAAGCTGAACATTACTTTCTACTTACCAATAATTTTAACAACAGCTGCCAACAGACTCAGAAAGCTTACCAAGATCAGCCTTAAACTCCACGGAGTTAGCACTATTTTCAGCGAAATTAGCCATAACTTCGCCGAAAAACAGATTACTTTCATCTAAGGTGTAATAAACCCAAGCCCCTTCTCTACGCGATTTTAATACGCCATTGTTACGTAAATAAGCCAAATGACGAGAAACCACACTTTGAGAAATATCCAGAGATTCAACTAAGTCACAAACGCACAGCTCACCACGCTTGAGAAGAAGAAATAGAATTCTCAAGCGAACGGGCTCAGAGAGGCATTTAAAAAATTGGGCGTAGTCTTCTGTATTCATGAAGGACATCATATTTGGCTAAGCAAATACTGTCAATATTATTGAAGACTAACCCGTAAATAAGCGGCCACCGCAGGATCAAACAGACGCAAGCAACCATCACCATCCCGGTAAACATGATCATGGCTAATCAGCTTCTCAACACTTTGTTTTATAGAGCTAGTCGATATCCCACACTTTTGCGCAAAATCAGATGATAGTGGCTGATTCGTAGGGCTCAGCGCCAAGTTAGAAAGCACAATATTCTGATTAGTGCTGAGTTTAGACAGCGTTCTTTGATACGCAGAATAATCAGAGCTAACAATATCCTTATGCCAGGTTGAAACAACCTCCTCTTTGGTAGGCGGGGCATCTCGCAACCAGAGTAAGCCGCACAACGCATTCACATAATAGGGGTGACGATCTGTCTGCTGAACAATTTCCTCAATCACCTCTTTCTGAATAGTCACGCCCCAATGCAGCTTAGCTACTTTTGTTAAATGCGTAATATAGTCCTTACGGGTAATCCGCCTAATATCTATTCTCTGGCATTGCTTGTAAAGCGGGCGAGAGTCATCCGCAAACTGCTGCTCTAATAAGTGTCTGATAGAACCAGAAAAAATAAAAGAAGTCGATTTCGTTAGCTGCAAGGCACCTCTAATCTCAGCCTCTACTGAAACTCCATGATCTATCTCACCCAGTTGTTGAAACTCATCAAAGAACAGTGCAATTTTCACCTTTTTTTCTGAGGCAACCTGATCTAAAGCTAGTAATGCATCTTTAACCGAGTTTTGCTCCTTATCAATCGATAACTTCAACTTAGGTCCTGATGCAGTAATTACTAGCTCAGGCTTAAGTGCAGAAAAGGTGCCTAGAATATTTTTCAATGCCTTTTCACTGTAAGCCAAAACCCGCTCAGTGACTTCAGCAACGGCTTGCAAAATGAGGCGTACAGCTACATTACGGTCATAGGCTGACAACAGTTCAGTATGAACCGCATATATGCTTTTAGAATGATGTTTTTCGATATCCAATATGGTCTGACGTAATAACGATGACTTACCAATTCGGCGGCGACCTTGTATCCAGCCATGACGCGAGTTTTTAATAAGTGTTATAAGCTCAGCACGCTGGGAAGTTCGATTGCAGAATGCAGGGCCATCAGCATAACCCTGGGGGAATAGCGTTGTCATATTTCGCCCTTCTTTAATTGACTGTACTATTACATGTTTATGTATTGCACATTAGCATGCAATTGATAGGTAAATCTATAGTTACTGCTACACTTATCTTCCACAAAACAAGAACCCCACTCCTTAATCCCAAAACCTTTTTATCTGATACAATCATCTGACATTACAAAATCAAAAAGCCAGACATTATGACTACCTTTGCAGAACTGCCAACCGACGTTCAACTTGCCAAAAACTATGAGCTAACCAACGCAATCACCCAGGCGCTCACTCAGTTTATTGCAGAGGCAAACCCTTATATTTTGTTTAATGGCTTACTCGATAACCTGCTCCGACTAACAGAAAGTGAATACGGCTTTATTGGTGAGGTATTTTATAACAATACAGGGCAGCCTTATATTCAAAGCTACGCGACCACCAATATTTCATGGAGCAAAGAAACCCGTGAGCTTTATGATAAGACTGAAAAGCAAGGTTTAACCTTCTCAAAACTCAATACGCTTTACGGTGAGATATTAAAAACGGGGAAGTACGTTATTTCCAATAACCCTGCCAATGATCCACGCAGCGGTGGATTACCCAAAGGGCATCCACCTCTCAATAGGTTTTTAGGCATTCCTTTTTTCAGTGGCGATAGTTTGTTGGGCGTGGTGGGTATTGCAAACAGAGAAAGTGGATATGATGAATCGCTCATTGAATACCTTGCCCCCTTCCTAAGCACCTGTGGAAACTTGATACAGGCCTACCGAAATAATCAGCAAAAACAGGTGGTGGAAAAAGAGCTTCAGTCTTATAAACGAAGGCTAGCGGCTCTATTTGAAAAACAAGCGGAGGCTGCTGATAGCAAGGTTATTCCAGCCATAATCCTAGGCGAAGACTACGTTTACCTTGAAGAACAACAAACCTTAAGCCAGTTCGATAAAGTCATTCCATTAACCAAAAAAGAATCCTTGCTGCTGCATTTATTGGTAACACATCGAAATCAGGTGATTGATCACCAGAAAATAGAAGCGTTCGTTTGGAAAGATGTTATCGTCAGCGAATCCTCTTTAAGAGCATTAGTATTGCGACTCAGAAAAAAACTACCAGGTATTACCATCAAAACAATTTCTGGTGTGGGCTTCCTCCTAACGGTTTAATGGCTGTTAACAATGTAACAAAAATATCACGCCTCTTTCACGCCTTCATCACATCTTCCCTTCTTCTACTTGGTACATTGAACTTAGAAATTATCAATAGCTAAGTCTTAGGAGAATAGTATGAAAAACCAGAAAAACGTGGTGCTCATTACTGGAGCCACCTCTGGAATGGGAAAAGAAACTGCACTGCTACTGGCTCAAAATGGCTATACCGTTTACGCAGGTGCTCGCTCACAAGAAAGCGGAAGAGAGTTGGAGCAAGCTGCCGATAATCTTGGCGTATCACTAAACAGCATTATTCTGGATGTTTGTGATAACGAATCAATTAACAAAGCAATAGAAACCATTCAGCAACAAGCAGGAAGAATTGACGGCCTTATCAATAATGCCGGCTTTGGCCTGGTAGCCACAGTTGAAGACGGAACTGATGAAGAATTCATGAAGCAATTTGATGTGAATGTATTTGGTGTGTTCCGCATGTGCCGTGCGGTTTTACCAGTCATGAGGGCGCAGAAATCTGGCGTTATAATTAATGTAAGCTCTTTCCTTGGGGAAATGGGGCTACCCTTGCTCACACATTATAATGCCTCAAAATATGCCGTAGAGGGCATAACCGAGTCTCTACGATATGAAGTAGCCCCGTTTGGCATTAGAGTTAATTCTGTTCTGCCGGGCTTATTCAAAACAAACTTTGTTAATAAAGGGCTTGTTGTGAATGAAAGTACCATGGCAGAAAACTCCCCATACAAAAAACTTGTATCTCACTTTGTGCCCATCGTTGCAGAAAAGATAAACGAAGGCCCATCACCTGTTGCTGTAGCTAATGCCGTAAAATCTGTTCTTGAAAATGATAACGCACTTATTAGTACGCCTGTAGGTGTGGAAGCAGAAACATTTCTTCCCATGGCTAAGCAAATGATCGCAGAAGACTTTGAACAGAAGGTTAAAGAGACTTTTACTCTTTAATAAGTAGTTTTTAAATGAGTAAGCATCAAGAAAGTCAAAGTTGATGATTACTCATTTAAACCAATTTAACATAGCAAACTGCAAATACTTGGTTCTCCATAATAGAACAGGCATAATCGCCCCGTTAATAATATTGAATACAGGTAAAGCAGTGGAATTATTAAAACTCGAGTTCTTAGGTAAAAACCTTCGCCTAGAGGGCTCGATGGCGGGTTGGCAACAGTTGTTTTGGGGTGATGCTCTGGTATCAGAAATTGCAGCATCGGCTGATGATTCTGAGCAACGCGTACATCGTTTTGAGATGCAACAAGTACGTAACTCTGGCAATAGCGATGCTATTGAAGCCGTTGTTGAGCCTGTTGTTGAAATAATTGAGTGTTGTCTTGAAGTGGCCTTGCAGTGGCAACCGTTTGAGCTTAATTACCGTGTACTAGTAAATAATCAAGAATACGTTTCAGGCGATCGAAATACAAAAGACATTGAGCAACAAGTACCTGAGCGACCCGTTGCTGAAAAGACAAAGTTTAGTCTGGTAGGCTTAGGCTTGCTGGCTATGAAGCTGCTAAAAAGCGCCAAAATGATTAAGGTTATTTTGGCTGGGGCTAGTTTGGCGGCATACTCCTGGTTCTTTTCACTGCAATTTGCTTTAGCTTTATTAGCTTGTTTGGTGTTTCATGAATATGGTCATATTCGTGCCATGAAGTATTTTAATATGCCTACCAAAGGTATTTACTTAATTCCTTTTTTAGGAGGCTTAGCACTTTCTGACGGTAAAATAAATACCCGCTGGCAAGATGTGGTGATCTCCATTATGGGGCCGTTTTTTGGTCTTATCTTATCGCTAGCGTGTGTATTGGCCTATTGGCTGACCGACAACATATTCTTTGCAGGCCTTGCTTCCTTTAATGCGCTGTTGAACTTATTTAACCTACTGCCTATTTTGCCTTTGGATGGAGGACATATTCTGAAGAGCGTGACCTTTTCAATGAATAGTAAGGTAGGACTGGTGGTTTGTGCGCTGGCAGCCGCTTTTGGTGTATGGCTCAGTTATAGCTTGGGCTTAGCACTACTTGGCTTTTTGTTGTTAATTGGCAGTGTTGAAATTTTTATTGAATGGAAAGCGCGTCATCAGAGTCACTTATTACCCCTTGATCGTTATGGACAGATATTTTCTGCGGTTTGGTACTTTGCGACGGTAGCAAGTTTTGTGGCAATCATCTGGTACTTTGCGAGTTCGGGTGATGACTTGTTAGGCTTACCTTTGAAGATATTACAAAGCTAGGACATTAATAGAAAAAAGTGGGCTGATACTCTTATTTTTCAGCCCTTCCTTCATTTATGCCTCAACCCCTATAAAGCCACCTGACTGATGCGCCCATAGTTGTGCATAGATACCACCACTTTCCACCAGCTGCTGGTGTGTGCCCTGCTCTACCACCTTACCTTCATCCAATACAATCAAACGATCCATTGAGGCGATAGTTGATAATCGGTGAGCAATGGCAATTACAGTTTTTCCATCCATCAACTTAGATAAGCTACGCTGAATGGCGGCCTCTACTTCTGAATCTAATGCGGAGGTAGCTTCATCTAAAATTAAGATCGGTGCATTTTTCAGCAATACTCTGGCGATGGCAATACGCTGTCGCTGGCCGCCAGACAACGTAACACCGCGCTCCCCTACGTGGGCGTCATAACCTGTTCTACCCTGTAAGTCAGTTAAGCCCTGAATAAACTCATGGGCTTCTGCCATATGAGCCGCTGCTATCATTTGTTCTTCTGATGCGTCTGGATGGCCATATAGCAGGTTATCCCGTACTGAACGGTGCAACAATGATGTATCTTGAGATACCATGCCGATTTGAGCTCTCAGACTTTCTTGAGTAACCTCTTTAATATCTTGTCCGTCAATCAGAATACGCCCTTCTGCCAAATCGTGAAACCTGAGCAATAAGTTAACCAGCGTTGATTTTCCTGCACCAGAACGACCCACCAAGCCTACTTTCTCACCGGGCTTTATATTCAAGTTAAGATCATCAATCACGCCGCTTTTTTTGCCGTAGTGAAAGCCTGAATGATCAAAGTGTAATGCGCCCTTATTCACTTTAAGTTGTTTAGCATTAGGTGCATCAACCACTTCCAGAGGTTGAGAGAGGGTTGTCATGCCATCATTAACGGTACCGATATTTTCAAATAACGCGCTTACTTCCCACATTATCCATTGTGCCATACCGTTTAGACGGAGCGATAAACTCACAGCAATTGCAATAGCCCCTACACTCACCGCATTATCCATCCATAACCAAATAGACATGGCCGCTACGCAGAAAACCAGCATGTAATTTAGCGCATGAACACTTACGTTAAGACCTGTTGCCAGTCGCATCTGCGTATAAACCGTTTGCAGAAATCCATCCATGCTCTCTTTGGCGTAATCAGATTCACGCTGGCTGTGAGAGAACAGTTTTACCGTAGCAATATTGGTATAACTATCCACAATTCGACCGGTCATTGATGAACGGGCATCAGCCTGAATAGACGCTACTTTCTTCAGTTTCGGTACAAAGAACAACTGAAGGCATATATAAAGCACCAGCCACACCAGCAAAGGCATCACCAGTCTCAGGTCAGCTTGAGCCACAAGCACTAGCATCGAAACAAAGTAAATAGCGACGTAAACCATCACATCCAGCAGCTTCATTACCGCTTCGCGAACCGCCAGCGATGTCTGCATTACTTTAGTGGCGATACGTCCTGCAAAATCATTCTGGTAGAACGACATGCTCTGCCGTAGCAAATACCGATGTGCTAACCAGCGTACCGACATTGGGAAATTCCCCAATAATGCCTGATGCACCATGACCGCATGTAATAACACCAACAATGGCATACCGATTAATAATAGGGCTCCCATTGCAATCAGGGTGTCGCCTTCTTGCTGCAATAACGTATCAGGTGTTTGTACACTCAGCCAATCGACCAGTTCACCTAAAAACCCAAACAAAACCACTTCGGTAACCGCCAGTACGGCCGTAAGTAGTGTCATTAAAATTAATGGGACTTCCATTCCCCGCATGTAATGACGACAAAACGCATATAAAGTACCAGGCGGTTGCTCAGGTTCGGCAGACGGGAAAGGCTTAATAATATTTTCGAAAAAGCGGAGCATAGAGAGAAACCAAAAAGAGTCATGTAGTGGTAGCGGTGTTTTTCAAGATATAAGCGCCCCATTGTAGCCTTTTATTGATGTCAAAAACATTCAAATGTTAGGCCTCATCATGCTATTCTACCGATCACTAAACACCAGCACATTAGATAAACCCGCCACTCAGGCCACACTATGTATGCCGTAATATTTAAAGCCCGTTTTAAAGCATCCTTTCTGGAAAATTCAGCCCAGCTAAATGATGCATACAGTACAACGGCCACACGTATGCGGGAGCTTGCCACCACAAAATATGGTTGTCTTGAATTTTCAGCCTGTACCGAAGGGGCTCAGGAAATCGCTATTTCTTACTGGCCAAGTCAAGACCATATAAAACGCTGGAAACAAGATGAAGAACACCTTGTCGCTCAGGCTCTGGGGCAAAACAAATGGTATGAGTCATACCAGGTTCAGGTAGTTGAAGTGTTAAGAGAGTATAGTTCTTGATATCAATTATTCAGATATTCATTGCCTTCGTTTTAGACAAAACCCTTGGCGAACCCAGAAACAATCATCCCCTTGTTTTTTTTGGCACGTTTGCCAATAAGCTCGAAAAGAAAAACAATCAAGCTAATGCCACAAGAATAGATGGCGTAAAGTCGCTAATAGCCTGTGTACTGCCCATCATGCTTGTGATTACTTTCTTGCAGTATGAGGTCTTTGAGTCAGGCCTGGCTGGAACCCTTTTCGGTGCTGTTTGTTTGTATATCACCATTGGTTGGCAAAGCCTGTTTCAGCATACAACAGCTATTATTGAACCTTTAAAGCAAGACAATCTAGCAGAAGCACGACAAAATTTAGCGATGATTGTAAGCCGCGATACCGCAGAGCTTGATGAACAGCAGGTTGTTTCTGCCACACTGGAAACCCTTCTGGAAAACGGTAACGATGCCATATTTGGTGCTTTATTTTGGTTTATTCTTCTAGGGCCTGCGGGGGCAATACTCTATCGTTTAGTTAACACTCTAGATGCCATGTGGGGTTATAAGAATGAGCGGTTTCTTCACTTTGGTTGGGCTGCTGCGCGGCTAGATGACCTTTTAAATTGGGTTCCTGCTCGTCTTTGTGCTTATAGTTATGCACTGGCAGGTAACTATCGTTCAGCGATGACGTGCTGGAAAACACAAGCCCCCCAATGGAAAAGCCCAAATGCAGGCCCAGTAATGGCATCAGGCGCTGGCGCGTTATCAACATCCATTGGTGGTGACGCTATTTACCATGGAAAAAGTGAATCAAAACCAATGCTAGGCACAGGCGATAGACCTACGTTTAAACATATTGAAGAGGCCCAGCAACTCATTAACAAAGCGCTATTAATTTGGTTAGCGGCAATCTTGGTTGTGCTTATTTTATGTTAAACCATGGGGGCAATTTAGCTGCAGCCGCTGCACAATATGATATTCCAGAAGATCAATGGTTAGACCTTTCAACAGGGCTTAACCCTATTGGTTGGGAACCTAAAGGGATGATTCCAACAAAGTATTTAGCGCAATTACCCTACCCCGATAACAACCTGCTTAATGCCGCTATTGATTATTATGGTACAGAGCAGCTCCTACCCATACCTGGGTCACAAGCCGCGATTCAGGTTCTCCCACAATTAAAAAAGGCCGGCTCTGTCGCCATACCTGTACCAGGTTATGAAGAACATATTTACCACTGGCAAAAAAATGGGCACATAGTATCACCTTATAATGCAGAGCAAGACAACCTTTTAGAACTCGTTCAACGAGACCAACCCGATGTTGTTCTAATTATTAATCCTAACAACCCAACAGGTCATATTTATACCAAAGACGCCCTATTAAACATTCTAGAAGCCGTAGAACGTTATGCGGGTTTATTGATTATCGACGAAGCCTTTATTGATACCAAACCACAGCACAGCCTTAGCGCAGTAAGTTCTGACTCACTCATTATTTTAAGATCTCTGGGAAAGTTCTTTGGACTACCAGGGATTCGGGCCGGTTTTGTAATCGCTAACCAAGATTGGAGAAATACCATTGAGTCGGCACTAGGACCTTGGACAGTGAGCGGGCCTAGTCAATGGATAGCCACTCAGTGTTTAAAGGATATCACTTGGCAACATAATGCATTAAAGTCACTTCAAGCCTTATCAAAGCAACAATTAGGTTTTTTGTCTAAAGTGTTCGCTAGTATTAGTCTGGATATTGGATCAAGTGATTACTTCAACACGTTACGCCTGCCAGAAAAAACAGCCGATTCAGTGCAAAATCACTTTGCACGCAATGGGATTTTAATTCGAAAAATTGAGCTAACAGAAGGGAAAAGTCTACTTCGTTTTGGTTTATGTGCGGATGAAAAATCGTTAAATGATTTTCAGCAGGCGGCTTGCAGCTTCAAGATAACCGAGTCTTAAGCCTAAAATACTCTTCCAGATACTGTCATTAAGGGAAAGGAATATGCCTAATAAAAAAGTACAAACTCTGGCCATTATCGGGTCACTCCTTTTAAGTTCTTCTACATTGCTTTTCGCAACCACGCTTGACGAGCTAGAGCAAAAATGCGAATCAGCTAGGGAAGTAAAACTGGCTCCCCTCAGAGAAGACGCAATAAAAGAGTGCACCGAGCAGCAGCGTAACACCCAAGAGTACTGTGTGCGTTTCTATAGAGATTTTGGTGCAGGAGGCAAAGCTAAGTCGGGAGCCTATCGACCAAGAATGTTTAACGATATACCAGAGTGCCAAACATTTTATGAAGCAAAAGATAAAGCCAAGTAGCGCAGTTAAAATATTGGCGCAAGAACCCGCTTAGCTTGGCAAGCGGGTATTGATGTTGTAACGAGGAAACTAAGCAGTCTGAGCTACATTCTGCTCAAGAAAGCTAATGATATCTGAAGACTCATACATCCAACGCTCTTCACCATTTTCCTGTATTTTCAGGCAAGGCACTTTAAGCTTACCGCCTTTTTCAAGCAGTTCACTTTTAAACGCTTCATTACGCTTGGCATCACGCGTTTCAATCTTTAGCGTATTACGCTTCATAGAACGACGGACCTTTACGCAAAAAGGACATGCTTCGTACTGATAAAGTGCCATCGTAGCTGTTTGCTTATCAATGGATAGCTGGTCTTCTGCTGAACGCTTAATACCTCGGGGGGTAAACACCCAATTTAACAATAAAATGATACGCCCAAGAACCCAACGAATTACAACCATTACTTAACTTCTCCAAAATTTTAAAAACGAGTGCTACTGAACTAAAAACGAGGGCATTCTATCACAAGACATCCATTAGACTTCAACAAAGTGAACAATAATTAATCACATTTAACAAATCTAACAATTGACATATTTCTCTTAAACTCTAGAATTCCGGCCTTATCTAATTATCTTCACCTCTATAAAGAAAAATCACACGCTATGAACACCGATAAGCTACAACAATCTTTTCTAAAAATACGCAGCAATAAAGCGTTTGAGCTATTTGTTATCTCTATAATCGTTTTTTCTGCTTTGGTTATTGGCGCCAAAACCTATGATATTCCACAAAATGTACTCACGGTGGTTGGCTGGCTAGACCATTTTATAACGGCTGTATTCCTGGTTGAGATTATTATTAGATTTTTAGGTGAAGAACATAAAAGAAACTTCTTCAAACATGGTTGGAATATATTCGATACATTAATTGTGGTGGTCAGTCTAATCCCTATCGAAAATACTGAAATGGCATTAGTAGGTCGGCTGGTGCGAATTTTCAGAGTGCTCAGAATGGTCTCTATCATTCCTGAATTACGCATGCTGCTCAATTCATTAGTAAAAGCACTGCCTCAGCTAGGGTACGTGATTCTATTAATGTTCATTATCTTTTACATCTACGCCGCCATTGGCAGTACATTTTTTGCTCAAATTAATGAGACGCTATGGGGTGATATATCTATATCAATGCTCACTTTGTTCAGGATTATGACATTTGAGGATTGGACTGACGTGATGTATGAAACGATGGAAGTCTATACATTTAGCTGGGCTTTTTACCTGTCATTCATTTTCTTTACCGCGTTTGCCTTCCTGAATATGGTAATCGGCATTGTGGTGAATGTATTAGAAGATGAACATGCAAAAGAAAGAGCCGCTAGAGATAAAGCCGAAGGTAAGCATACTCTGGAAGATTTACATGAGCAATTAGAAGAGCTTAAAGCCTTAATTAAACAACGATAACTTATTTAGAGGCACCGCCCTTCACAATACTATCAAAGCTTTCTAGCCAACGAACCAGCTCTTTGAACGGTTTAGGGCGACTAATCAGAAAGCCTTGCGCAATGGTGCCTTCAAATCGCTTCACCAAATTGAGGTCTTCTTCACTCTCAATACCTTCACAGACCACATCAAGCTCAAGGTCATGACTCAACCTCAGGCAAGACTCCAGTAAGGTTTTCGCCACCTCATTATTAGATGCATCCGTTACAAAAGAGCGATCAATCTTAATTTGAGTAAAGGGCATATTCAAAAGATTATTGATTGCCGCATAGCCCGTACCAAAGTCATCAATGGCTAATTTGAAGCCCTTGAGACGTAACCGACTAAGGGTCTCCATCGCCTCGTGATCATTCACTATACCAAAGCTTTCAGTAATTTCTAGAATGATCTCCTCAGGATCAATATCATGTTTTTGGAGCTGCTTGAAAAGATTATCGGGGAGTTTATGAAGACTCAGTAGCGTAGCAGACAGATTAAAAGAGAGATGGAGCGGGTAACCGAGCTGCTTTAATTTCTGAAAGTCTATAAGCGCTAGCTCAAACATTAGGTTAGTCAGGGTATAAATAACCCCTTCTCTCTCCGCCATAGGAATAAATACATCCGGTGGAATCATCCCTAGTGTTTCATGCTCCCAGCGAGCCAAGGCTTCAATACCCACTATCTTTTCATTGCGTATATCAACAAGAGGCTGATAATAAGGTTCAATCTGTCGATGCATCACGGCATCAAAAAGATCATCTAGCTGTAAATGTCGGAAGGACTCATCCACCTTGCCAGTTAAGCTAGCGGTACGCTGAAGCAGTTTTGTTAACTCGGTTAAATCGATAGGCTTAGGTAAAGCCCCAACAACATTCAGGGGGTGCATACGAGCTACTTCCAGTGCCCCCCTAAGAACACTCTTATCAAGCCCACTAATAACCACCAAGCGACCAGAAAAGTTTCTTTCTGCAAGCTCCCGCAGTAGTTCAATTCCATCCATTTGAGGCATACAAAGGTCGAGAATCATCACTTCAATTTGCTGCGGGTGCTGATCAACTAAAAAAAGCGCTTCAACACCGGAAGCGGCCTCTTTAACATCAGAGACCCCTATTTCATTGAGCATAGCAACAATAAGTTGCCGCATCGATCTATCATCATCTGCGATTAAAAACATGTCATGTCTTTTTTCATTGAGTATTCTAAAGAAGTATAGACACAGAAAAGGATTATGAATAAGAACTTGAAAGGAAAATAGAACAAACAAGCAGGCGAGAACAGATAAATACACTGTTCTCGCTGAGAAAAATCACGAATTAGATCCTGTTAACTGGTATAAACAGGACCAATCCCCACACTCCAGATAATAACGCTAATCCCCAACAAACCTACTAGCATGACTAAGCCCACTGTTAACACTGATGTCGCGAACATAAAGCCACGCTCTTCAGGTATTTTCATTAAAATAGGTAAGCCTTCATACAGAAGGTAAACAGAATAAGCCAAGGCAATCACACCCGCCAACATGTTAAACCACAACACTGGGTAAACGGCGACAAGTCCAACAATTAACATAGGCGTTGCAGTATAGCCTGCCAGAATAACACCGTTGTGAGCATGCTCGCCCACACCATAGGTGGTAGCAAAAAAATCAATAAACTTACCGATCACATAAATGCCTATGACCATAGCGGCATAGAACAAACCACATAGCTGCAAAGCACTTGCAGAAGTTAACTTCACTATATCACTACCGCCCACCTGCCAGCCCACCTGAGTGGTTCCATAATAGGCTGCTGCAGCGGGGATAAGTGCCAATATAAAAATATGAGAAAAGTAGAGCTTACCTACTGACTCATGCTCTTCACGGATTGCGCTCCACTCTTTATCTGGATGGGTCAATAGCCCAACAGTATGTCC
>ENA-OSET01003867-OSET01003867.1-sediment-metagenome-genome-assembly--contig:-NODE-3867-length-13497-cov-118.673398_pt1 | contig 13497 bp, 14 predicted proteins | sample MGYA00237882_ERZ534229 | MGnify/ENA primary metagenome ERZ534229 (study PRJEB26408, sample SAMN06266212) | sediment metagenome | isolation source: Hudson Canyon methane seep mesocosm | place...
TGGCGCCAATCTATTACAAGCAGCATTCACAGGTTTTTGCCCTTTAGCCAAAATGCTGAAAGCTGCTGGTAAAAAAGCAGGCCACGCTTTTGATTAACACATTGGCATCTAGGTGCCTTGGAATCTTAAAATGAAAAAATTATTACTTTTAGGCTTAGTCCTACTTTCAAACAGTGCTATAGCTCACGAACACCAACAGTTCACTCAACAAAGCCAAGCAGCTATCAAAGAGTTTGCTGGCACATTAAAAGGTTCACTCGTGTCTGCAATGAAGTCTGGCGGACCAATTGAAGCAATAACGGTCTGCAATCAGGTTGCCCCCGTCATTGCTGCTGAACTATCCCAAAAATATGGCATGGAGATCGCACGTACTAGCCTCAAAGTTCGCAATCCAAATAATAAGGCAGATATCTGGGAAAAGGATGTATTAACTCAATTTGAACAACTTAAAGAAAATGGTGATCCGGTTCAATCATTAGCCTTTAGTGAAATTGTGAATGCTGACAACGGTCAAGAAATGCGCATGATGAAAGCCATTCCAACGGGGAAGGTATGTTTAACATGTCATGGCAGCAATATTAAAGAATCTGTTCAAAAAAGTATTGATGAACTTTATCCTGAAGATCAAGCAACGGGCTTTAACTTAGGTGATATCCGTGGTGCATTTACAGTCCGAAAGATCATCGATTAAATCTTCAAAATATGCCCATAATAAAGGGCAATATTTCCCTTTCATCAGCTGATTTATAGTGAGTCAGATTCTTGCTCTTGTTCAAATTAGTAAATTTTGTTCTTTCTTTATCACACGAAAAATTGTAGGGTACGTTCGCTGATATTTGGCAATCACAACACTATTTGAGGACAACAATGAAACTTTTCACACGACTTCTTACATTGGCGCTTACACTTTTACCAATACTCGCTCATGCTCATGGTGCACCGCGCTTGAAGGTAGAAGAAACAATTACAATCAACGCTGCTCCAGCTGATGTTTGGAATGCAATTAAGAATTTTGACAACATTCATTCTTGGCATCCAGCTATCGAATCAACTAAAGCAAGTGGCAATGAAAATGGTGCAACACGCACTTTGACACTTAGCAATGCCGGCACAATCGAAGAAAGCCTGAAAAAGGTTGATCATGAAAAAATGATAATGAACTATCAAATTACTGGCATGAGCAATGCAGGTGAAATTGATGACCACGGCACTCCACATGAAGTACCAGTGGTTCCTGTCAGCAAATATAAATCTTGGTTAAGTGTTAAAGCTGATGGTGAAGGCAGTAAAGTCAGCTGGAAAGGTAAGTTTTTCCGTGCATATCATGGCCACGAAAGCGTTCCACCTAAAGAATTAGATGACAATGCTGCGAAATCAGCAATCTCAGGTATTTACAAAGCAGGTTTAGAAAACTTAAAAGCACAATTGGAAAAATAAGTTCCTCTCACACAAAATAAAAATCCCTTGTAGACTGAAGTCTACAAGGGATTTTTCGTAACTACTTAAGGTCTTATTTTAAAGAAATTGTTTCTGTTCGGCCTTTCATTTCAATATTTAGTTTACCTTCGCTTGCCAACCACCCGATAGCGCGCTGTACAGATTTTGTATCTAAGCTTGTATCTTTAATAATTTTTGTCGCGCTGCTCGCACCATTATCATCTAAGTATTTCCACAATGCGCCTGCTGCTGTACCGATTGAATCTGCCATTTTTAACTCCATATTTAAAATCGTAAAATCTTCGACACCAAGCCAAAGTATTATCTATGCTTGTATTTTACACTATAGGATTATGTTATTAATAGAGAATTTCTTCCCGATCTTTATTCTCATCATCTTCAATTTCCCAGCTATATTTTTTCTCCGGCGGTTTGGGATCTTTATTACGAAAGATAATGGCACACGCTACGCCCATCAAAGCACCAAACAAATGTGTTTCAAATGAAATTTCTTCTTTTGTAGGTAATACTCCCCACACCATACTTCCATAAAGAAAAAACACGATCATTGCCAATGCCATTGCTGGTTTATCTCGTCTTAATACACCAATTAAAAATAAGAAAAACATCATGCCATGAGTCAAACCACTTGCACCAAAGTGATAGGCATCACGTGCAAATAACCACACACCTAGTCCGGATCCTAAATAGATAATTAGAAAACTTAATTTTGCAGCTTTTGGATATTCATAGAACAAGGCAGTAGTTAAAACAAATAATGCTAATGTATTTGATAATAAATGCTCAAATGAACCATGAATTAAGGGCGCTAATGGAATCCCAATTAAGCCTGACAATTCTCTTGGTTCAATTCCATAAATATTAAAATGCCAATTAAATACTAATTCCACACCTTTTATTAACCATATAAATATAATTGCTAAAATCACATTTATCGCAATTGGTTTGAGCAATACAGGATTTTCAGATTCCATTACACGCTCGTTCTATTGCTTGACAGGCATTCATAATAATTTTTCTTGGTGCGGCAATGTTCATTCGCATAAAGCCACTACCAGCATTACCAAAGCTGATGCCTGGGTTCATCCCTACTTTTGCTTGTTTAATGAAGAATATTTTGAGCTCATCATCTGATAAACCCAGCTCACGACAGTCCAACCATAATAGATAAGTTCCTTGTGACTCTACTAGTTTTATTTTACCTATCTTGCCTTGTATAAATTGGTTCACCTGACTGCGCGTTTCATCAAGATAAGACATCAACGCATCTAACCAGTGTTCTCCATCACGATAAGCAGCTTCAAATGCAACGATACTAAAGGGATTGCTCGCAGTAATATGTAAGCGATCAAAGACCTGTTTAATCGCCTGCCAATGCTGACGGTTATCAACAACTAGACTAGATAAACCTAAACCGGGAATATTGAAGGTTTTACTCGGTGAAACAAGTGTAATAATACTGACATCATCAGCCAATGTTGCTAATGGAATATGCTGATAACCTGGATAAACTAAATCAGCGTGGATTTCATCGGAAAGAATAATCAATTTATATCGTCGTGCAATATCTAAAACAGCTTCAAGCTCTTGCTGTGACCATACTCGCCCTACTGGGTTATGAGGTGAACACAATAACAGCATCTTGGCTCCCAAAGCCGCACACTGTTCAAGATGTTCTAAATCGAGCTTATACTCATCATCAACTAGTTTCAGTGGATTCTCGACTACCTTTCGCCCTGTTTCGGTAATTGCTGAGAAGAAAGGAGGATAAATAGGTGGCTGAATAATAATACTGTCGCCACGCTCCGATAAGGCCTCAATAACGGCATGCATTGATGGCACAACACCTGGGCAAATTAAGATAGATTTACGTGCTATATCCCAATTATGTCGAGACTTAAACCAATCTTGCATCGCTGTAAATAATGAATCAGGGTAAATGGTGTATCCATAAATAGGATGACTTGCACGGTGTACTAATGCCTCACTGACTACACTCGGTGCAGCAAAGTCCATATCAGCCACCCATAGCGGCACAACATCATCAGTACCAAAGACAGCTTGGCGAACATCATACTTAACAGTTGACGTACCCGTTCTATCTATTATTTGATCAAAGTCAGTCATTTCAAATACTTACCATTATAATTCTGTCATTCCCACAAAAGTGGTAATCCCTCGATGGTGGTCATTTAAATTGCCTATGGTTACCCGCATACCTGAGGATAGCAAGACTAAATTAAAACACTTCACTTCCTCACCCACAACGTCACGTCAGACAAAGTATGTTGGAATTTTCGACTGGTTTCCCGAATAACAAAAGGCACTTGTTGTGGTGCTTCCATCAAATCAAAGTGATCTTCTAACAGAGATTTTAATCCATCCAAGGTCGTCACATTTTCACCATCTTTTTTAATTCCACCTAACCAATGTTCTTTTTTTGTATGTTCTTCTAACCACGTATAAGGCGATGCAATTAATAAAACACCACCTTGATTAATTCGCTTATGAATAGAGGCTAAGAATAAAGATGGATCATACAAACGATCAATTAGATTAGCCGCAAGCACTAAATCATAAGCCGAAAAATGAGGTTTCAAATTACACGCATCACCCTGAAGAAATTCAACCCTATTACTGACTGATTCCAAACCCATGTCTTCTAGGCGACGTTCACGATAAAACATCAATTTTCCTTCGTCAGCAATACTATATCGAATCACACCTTGTTCAGCCAATTGCACACCTAAGTTAATTAGACGTGCAGAAAAATCTATTCCCGTTACATAATCAAAGTGTTTCGCTAATTCAAAGCTTGCCCTACCCACAGCACAGCCGAGATCAAGCGCCTTAATTTTTGGATGTTTACCTAAGGCTTTAACAGCAATGTTAACTAAGGCTTGAGGAAAGTTAGCAATATCAAAATAACGGTCGCCATAATGGAATTCAGCATACTCGGATAACATTTTGTCATTTTCATAATTGGATACGATTTGATCCTTCAACTCCTCTGCCTCAACATATCTAAAACCTGCATGTTGGAAGAAATGTTGGCGAAAAGCATATCGTGCTGATTGGCGACTTTCATTACCTGACGAGATCCATGATCCGCCCTTAAACAAATAATGACGGCCATCATAGGTTGGCATCGTAAAATCATCATAATAAGCATGAACCTTAGACCCATCAAAAGGATAAATAGCGGTTTCCGTCCACTGCCAGACATTGCCAACAACATCATAGAGCTTGCCATGAGGGAAATAGTTAACTGGACAAGGAGAAGCTGCATGATCATGATGAAGATTAGCTGATGCTTGCTCACCATTTTTTAATTCTTCAATTCTAGAATAATCATATAACCGTTGCCATTCATCTTCTGTTGGCAATCGAATTAATTGTCCTGTTTGTTGTGCTTTCCAATTACAAAAAGCTTTTGCTTCATGATAATTAACTTCAACTGGCCAATCCCAAGGCATCGCAATCACTTCTGTCATCAAGCGTAATTGCCAAGCTTGACCAGATTGCACCCAAAAACTAGGGTATTGTGCTTGAGAAAAATTTAACCACTGCAAACCTTCTTCATGCCAGTATTGCTCATGTAAATAACCACCTTCTTCAACAAAGCTTAGAAATTCCTGATTACTCACTAGAAATTTACTGGCTTTAAATTGATTGATATTAGCTTGATGAGAACCGTATTCATTATCCCAGCCATACACTTTTTCTTCATTTTTTCCCAGATCAACGTTTCCCGCAGGGATCGTAATTAACTCATTCTCAGGTGCGCTTGCCGTTTCAGTCCATGCTTGCCATAAAGGTTTTGTTTGCACTAATTCTAATGCTTGCTGTCGAATTAACACTGATGAGGTTTCAATATGGATTTGCTCGTGCTCAATTCCCATCATGATTGTCCACCAAGGATTATCCCAATCAATCGGTAATGTTAAAGGTGCTGTATCAATAAGATTATTTATAAGCTGTTTAAGTTTTTGTCTGTATGCTTTGACCTCAGCGACATTGGGCCAGTCATAATGAGAGTCATTGAGATCATCCCAACTCATTTCGTCAACACCAATGGCAAACATAGATTCAAATTTAGGATTAATTCGCGTATCAATTAGACCCGATAAAATAAGTTTATTGATAAAAAAAGTAGCCGTATGGCCATAATAAAAGATCAAAGGATGGCGTAATGGTATTGGCTTTTGATAATAAGCCTGATCAGATACTAAGGTTTCAAACAGTGACTCATAACATTCAAATGTAGCGTTGAAATAAGCGGAGATCTCTTTTCTTTTTGCAGCAACATCATTCCCTGTTAAAGAGGGCGTTCTCAGAAATTGTGAAGATGCCATTCAAATGTCCTTTTATTCGCAAAAAGAATAGACTTTCAGAGGTATCAAACGTTACATAAGAAAATAAATTAGCTAATTTGGGCTGCCAACCACGCAGTTTTAGCCGAAAGCTCTACTGAACAGCTCCATTTATAAGCGAGATTAATAGTTTCAGCACAGGCATACACACCATGACCTTTAACAATAGCGACCTTATGCTTCTTTAAAACATTAGCGACAGCAGCGGGGGCTTGCTCAACATAATTACTATAAGGAACAGATATAACAGGGACGATGGGGAAATAATATTGGCCTTCAAAATCAACTGGAACAAAGTCCTGCCCTGTCATACTCAGTGCTACTGCATGAGGGCCATGGCTATGTATTACCGCTTGAGCGTGTGGATTGTTTTGGTAGACTTGAATATGCAGAGGCGCATCAAGTGATGCCCCTTCTTCCATCAAGCCATCAATGTGACATTGCACAAGTTCATCAGCCTGCAACGTATCAGCGCAGCAACCTGACGGCGTAACCCAAATTTCATCATGAAAGCGAAAAGAGGCGTTACCACTATGAGAATCATTACAGCCATACTGGCGTAACCAACGGTAATGTTCTACTAACTGTTGCTTTAGTTGTTCACGACTCATCTTTATTCTCAGCTTTTAATTGAGCATCAACATGACGTAACCATTGACCAGCCTGACTACGCTCGTTCTCATAACTAATGGCTTTACTAAAATATACTTTAGCTTCAGACAAGTTTTTTAAGTGGAAATTAGTCATGCCTAATAATAATGACGCCGTGCCTAACTGCTTACCTTTAAGCTTTTGCATGCTATTTGTTAACGGCTCAGATGCTTGCTTCCACTTTTCCAAACCGAATAAAACTCGGCCATACATCAAGTCGGACTCACCCGTTTTATCAATTTTAGATGCTTTTTCTAAGATGATAGCTGCTTTATCAGCTTCTTTTGCCGCCAACCAGCTTTCAGCTAAACTCGTTAAGTTATCTAAATCAGCTTCAATGATGCCATTTTGGATTCCCTCTGATAATAACTGTGCGGATTTATAAGGGACATGTAAATAGCGATACATATTCGCCATATTGACTAATACCTTACCATCACCCAACTCTAGACGTTGAGCTAACATTTTTACAGCTAGGCCAGTAAACTCTTTGTTTTGCTGTAAATAAAGTGCTGATAATTGTGTCCAATATACTTTCTTATAGGGATAACGAGGTATTAGAGACTCCAATACTTTTATCGCTGACTTATATTGTTTTAATTCTAAATGGGCTGAAAGTAAGATTTGATACCATGCTTCTTTGGCTGATTTATCATTTTTAATTGCACTACGTATATGTTCAATCGTTTTTTTATAATTTTTAACTCGATAATGTGCACTCGCCAATAAAACATGAGCACTATTAGGCGGAGAACTCTCTGCTTTCAGCCATTGTTCTAATAATGCAATTCCCTCTTTATAGCGATCATCTGCCAGCAGTAATTGTCCCAAATTATAGTTTAAATTATGGCTCACTTTTTCAGGCAAGGCCTTAGAATCTAAGGCCTGCTTAAATAGCTTTGTTGCGAGGGAATAATCTTCTTGAGAAGAATACAAATAGCCTAACGTTTGTTGAACAACTGCCATTTCATAGGAATCAACTTTAAGCTGTTTCAATAAATCTTTCAGCTTGGACTCTGCTTGAGAATATTTTTCAGCCTCCATCAATTCTTGTGCATTATTCAAACTCTTATAGGTTGTTTCAGTCAATAAATACTGACGTTCTTCTTTAGCAATAGCATTTGACATCAGCATGACTGATAGCAATAACAAAAGAATTTTAACGCTAGATAGTTTCATCATTATTTAGCCAACTTGAATTCTATTTCTTGTGTCGCTTGACGCTCAACAGGATGACCATCAACTACTTTAGGTTTGAACTTCCATTTCAAAATAGCCTTAAGCGCGGCCTTATCAAATACATTCTTTGTCGTAGCATTAATAACAACAGGATCACGTACCTGTCCCTCTTTTGTAATCGTGAATGATACCGTTACTGTTCCTTCCAAACCTCGACGAGAAGCCGAACGTGGATAACGTGGCGGAATACGAACTAAAGGAATGACATCATCATCCATCATTGGGGCAGCCATAGGCGCCGGTGCTGCAATAGGAGCAGGTGCTGAAGAGTAGTCTCCTAAATAAGGTCCACCAGCAATATTAAGTGGCACATCAATACGCGGAATATCTAATTTAGGCGTAGGCGCTTTCAATTTATCAGCTTGTGGAGCAGGTGCTTTAGGAGGTGGAGGTGGCTTTTTAGGTGGTGGCGGCTTTTTAGGTAACTCTCTCTTCTTAGTTTCAGTTCTAGTTTCACGCTTGAGACGAACAAAATCTAGTAAGCGAATATCTTCGGTCACCAAACGATCAATACTCGAGGCTGAAGTCATCTGTTGCATTAAAGTAAATAAACCAAGATTTACCAAAACAGCCAGAATTAACCCTATGGTTAAACGCATCTAATGATTATCCTTAATCACGTTCTGCAGCAATCGATACATTAGACACGCCTGCAAGGCGTGCCTGATCCATCACCTCAATTAACAAACCTGTTTTAGCTTCTTTATCCGCTAAAATAATCACCGATCCTTCAGGATTTTCAGCATGCATTCGTTCAACATTTGCACGAACAGCACGACGATCAATTTGGCGCTTATCCATCCAGACTTCACCATTTGGGGTGATCGAAATCAAAATATTGGCCTGTTCTTTTTTAACTGCGGTTTTAGCAGAGGGACGGCTCACGTCTACCCCTGTCTCTTTCACAAATGAGGTGGTTACTATAAAGAAGATTAACAGGATGAATACCATATCAATTAATGGCGTCATATTGACTTCTGCAATGGCGCCACTTTGGCGACGTGAATGTCTATTTCTCATAATTTAACTCTCAATTCCTTTTAATCTCTACGCAATGCATCAGCAACATTGTCAACAGAACTTGCCACTCGCTGCTCTAGTTGTGTACTAAAATACATGCCTGATAAGGCGGCTAATAGCCCCCCCATTGTAGTGATTAAAGCGACAGATATACCTCCCGCCATACCTCGGGCGTTACCTGTTCCAAATACGGTTAATACATCAAAGGTCTGAATCATGCCATCTACTGTGCCTAACAAGCCCAACATAGGTAAAGCGGCAATTAAAGTACGAATTGACATTAAATATTGTTTTAATGAGGCTGTACTTTCAGAAATCATTCCTTGACGAATTTGGTGAGCATACCAACTATTTCGATCACTTCTTTGTTGCCATGTCGCAATAAGCTGTTTAACTTGCTTAGGATGAGTCAAGTAAACAAATACATAACGCTCTATGATCAACGTCCACATCACTATTGAAGCGACCAATATCGCCCACAATACTAAACCGCCACTCTCAAGTAGCAATTGAATATTAAATAAATTATTACTCAGTGCTACCATTCTGCTTTTCTGCATTTTGAGCGACTAATGCTGCACTTTCTTCATCTAGGATCTGAACTAAACGATTACTTTTGCTTGATATGGCACTGTGAATTAATAAAATTGGAATGGCCACAGCCAAACCTAGTTCAGTTGTAACCAATGCCTGTGAAATACCACCTGACATTAACTTAGGATCACCCGTACCAAATAATGTTATCGATTGAAATGTCTCTATCATGCCTGAGACAGTACCTAAAAGGCCTAACATAGGTGCAATTGCCGCTAAAACAGCCAGTGTAATCAAACCTCGTTCAATTTTTGGAATTTCACGCAATATCGCTTCATCTAATTTAAGAGATAAGGTCTCAACATCATTATCTTTATCACTATTATAGACCGATAAAATTCGACCTAATGGGTTATTAAGGCTGACCTCACTTACACTTCGCTGCTTATCAATACCTCGTCCAACTACGGTTAAAAAGATAAAGCGTTGTAGTGCGATTAATAAACCAATTACACCAAGTCCTAAAATAATATAACCAATCCAACCACCTTGCTGAATGCGTTCTTTTAGATCTGGTGACTGAACGAGCAATGCCATTAAGGCGCCACGAGTGGGATCAACAACAACCGGTTGAATAGAGGGTTCGCTTACTTCTTCAAAATCGGCAACAAGATTTTGTAAACGCTCAACTGGCTGACGGCCAAGTTCTACCAAACTGCCTGTTTCTGGTAAATAGCGCAAGAATTTACCCTCACTAAAAGCCGTGAATACCCCAACCCGCGTAACATTACGATCTTCGACATTACCTTCTGCTGTAATAATCGGCACTGAAAAACGACTCACTTTGCCAGATTCGGTCATTTCTTCTTGTAATAAGATCCAAAAATCACGTAGTTCTGTAATTGTAGGTTGCTGTTTACGCTCAGCCATTGCAGATAAAAAGTCACCTCGATTTGGCTTTTGCGCCGATGTCATCGAACTATCCAGCATACTTCGACTATCATTTGTCATTTGTCGAACGGTGCCAAACAGCTCACCTAATGAACCTGACTTTTCTTTTAATAGATTTTCTTTTTCAATTAAACCGTGTTCATAATCTTGAAAGGTTTGATTGAGCAGTAAGGTTCTTTGCTCTTCGGATGCAAGTTGTGCTTTGGCATCTGCTAGCAATTGAGATTGTTCATCACGTGCAGTTACAAACTCAGCTTCACGTAGTTTATTTTGCTGCTGTTCTAATACACGTTCACGTTTTACTTGTTTTAATAAGGCATCTAAATCGGCAGGTTTATCTGCAGAATAAGCTGATGAAAGGGTAAGCAAGCTTATTAATAAGGTCGATATTACTAATCTCATTGTGCTGCCTCCGCTGTTTTCATTGGCAACACTAATAAATCAGGTGGCAATTGCTTTTTCGCGACTTTCAGTCCCTGAGAAATACTGTGGCGATATTCATTATCAAGCTTTTGCCATCCTTGCTGAACCCACATTCCTGCTTCTAAGCCATCTAGGGTCAGATAATACAAACTAACACGACCTATTCTTAAGAAATCAACTGTCCTCGTGCTGTCATCAATAGTTAGTTCTCCTTGATAAGCCTCGATGGTGCGACCATATTCAGTTTCAACTTGATACGCTTCTAGAATGCGACGGTATTTTTCAGCCAACGTAACATCGGCACGTTCCATTAACGTTTGTAGTTGTTGCACACGTTGTTGACGCTCTTCAGGTAAGAATGGCACATCTAATTCGACAAACTGTACCATTGTGTCAATCATGTTTAACATGAGTGGAACAATGTCACGCTGGGTAGATTCAATATTACGCAACTGTAGGCCTATCGATTCAAGTTCAGCTTTCTGAGAAACAACTAATTTATAAAGCTGATCGTTATAAGCACGCAAACTATCTGTTTGACGTAATGCTTCACGATATTCCGCTAACATCTGACTTGTTGCGTCAGATAAGTTATCAATTTGTTGTTGTGATTTTTGAGCTGCTACATCTGTTTTTACTTGAGTATCTATCGCATGCTCGAGATTTCCAGCTGATGTCATAACAGGGTTGAGTGTTAATAACATTATTGCAATCCAATGCGGCTTAATCCATGTGTTTTTCTGCATAAAAATATTTCCGTCCACATAATGAGGCATGAGGGCTTAACAACTATCTGCCATCAAAAAAGTCAGACAGCAATAGTACCAAGAGAATCACATACAGGGAAATGCTAAATTGAAGTGTTCTGGGTATTTGTGAACAAATTTAGGCAAAAAAAAACCAGACTCAATGGTCTGGTTAAACCTTCATAAGAAGGAGAGAGAAATATAAGTTTACTAAGAAGCTGAATTCCTAAAACTTGTTGCACATGATACCGAGTGCACCTCATTTAAGAACGAGCGACTCCTCCCAATAAATCAGGAAGTTATTCCCTTCATCTCTAAGGTCTTTACTTTTAAAGGTTTAGCTTGATAGACCGTGGCTGATTGCAAAGCGCATCAACTCAGCAGTTTTACTAATATCTAACTTACTTTTGATCTGTGTTAGGTTATTTGCGACAGTTTTATAGCTAATTCCTAATACTTCAGCAATCTCCGTCATGCTCTTACCATCACCCAATAATCTCAGAATCTCTAATTCTCGGCGGGATAAATCACTCAACACACTTGTACCTGCGCCCACATTTAACATCGCCAACTGCTGAGCAGTATCGGGGCTAAGGTAGGTTTTACCTTCCAATACTTTTTCAACAGCTTCAACCAAATGGTCTGCGGCATTATTTTTTGTGATATAGCCCTTTGCCCCCGCTTGCATCGCGCGAGATGCAAATACAGGATCTTCATGCATACTAAACATTAATACCTTGGCATTTTCCCTATTAGCTCGCATTTTGCGTAGCACTTCTAAGCCACCAATTCCTGGCAAGGTAATATCTAATAACACCATATCTGGGTATATTTCTTGAAATAAGCGGTAACCATCTTCCCCCGTTTCGGCTTCAACAACTTTAGCAGTAGGTATTTGCTGAATAAGCTGTCTACAACCCGCTCTTACGATAGGATGATCATCGACCACCAAAATAGTTACTGTTTGTTTCATGTTATTTCACTATCCTTTAAAGGAATTAATACTCGCACCTGTAAACCATGCCCTTCTTCAGTATCAAAAGCAATTCGACCACCTAATGCAGACACGCGCTCTCGCATACCGATTAAACCAAAACCTCGAATTAAATCCGCTTTTAAACCTATCCCATCATCCGTTACGGTGACTTTCAAGTTTTCATCATCTACGCGTAATTCAACTTTTACATGTTTTGCTTGGGCATGGCGAACACAGTTCGTTGTACATTCTTGCACAAGTCGATACACAGTGACTTGCAATGTATCTGGCAGATTACGACAGTCACCAACAAAATCCCACTCCCAATCTATTTCTGGTTGCCTATCACGCCAATTTCTCACCATATCTCGCAGGGCATCTGTCAAACCTAAATCATCTAAGGTCATAGGTCGTAGACGACTAAGCATTTTACGCACAAGTGACTGAATATGATTTGTAATCGTCTTAACCGAATCGACTTTGCCAACAACCTCAGTTAATAAATGTTCATTTGCAACTCGCTCTATATCAGCTAAATCAACACGTATCCCAAATAAACAAGGGCCTAACTCATCATGTAATTCACGAGACAAATCACGACGTTCGGACTCTTGCACTGCCAACATATTCCCCGCCAATGAATGATTTTCTACCATTGTTTTTTCTAATACTTGAGCCATATGATTGAATCGATTCTGAATAGGCGTTAACTCACTCACCACAGCCGTTTCAACACGGGCAGAAAAATCTCCCTTTTCTAACATCCCTAAGGCACCAGCTAACTGTTCAATAGGTTTAAGACCTTGTCGCAAAGCAACGTAGACTAAACTAACGATCAATACCAAGAAAAAAGTACCTAGCCAAAATAAAACTTGTACATCACGCCATACCTCGCTTACTTCATCACTAGGATCGGCTTCAACAACAAGGTAGCCATAGGATTTGCTCCCTTTAGTAATTAAACGTCTAAAGGCGACGGCTTCAGGCTCCATTAATTTAATAAACCAATCGGGCGCATCGGGTTTGCGTATAAAGCTCGCGCGATCTATTTCTCCAATCAAAGGAGAGCCATGCATATCTTCAAACCATGCACGAATATGACGTGTATCTTTTACACTGTTTACAA
>ENA-OSET01003868-OSET01003868.1-sediment-metagenome-genome-assembly--contig:-NODE-3868-length-13495-cov-4.405053_pt1 | contig 13495 bp, 12 predicted proteins | sample MGYA00237882_ERZ534229 | MGnify/ENA primary metagenome ERZ534229 (study PRJEB26408, sample SAMN06266212) | sediment metagenome | isolation source: Hudson Canyon methane seep mesocosm | place...
TGTGTGCTTTTGGAGCCTGTTATATCCGCATGTATTACCTGTGCTGACTTTTCTGTTGTTGCAGGAGGCATGGAATCCAAAATATTTTGTAAAATCTTTTGCTGTTGTTCTACCTGACCTAATTGCTGTGCTAGTGCGCTGTGTTTTTCACTATAGGTTAGTGATAATTGAACGAGTGAATTTTTCGATAATTCTAGTTTGTTTTTGGTAAGTGAAACTTTCTGATTAAGCGCGAAATATTCTACACTGCTAAAGGCCACCCAAGTGCAACTAACGGCGATAGCAAGTACAAGAGTAAATTGAAGTCGAGGGGAGACACTAAGATAGTTAACTTCACCGTGTTGGCGGATTAATAATTGCCGAGTCGGAAACAGACTTTTATAGGTCGCCTTTATTATTTTTATCATAGTCACTCGTTAACTTAAAAATTCAGCTAGTCGCAAAGGCTATTAAGATATCAAGTTTTATTACAAACGTCATATAAACAATATAGCGTATAATTATTCAAATAGAATGTTATCAATTACAAATTAGCCGTCACAAAGAATCACTTAGAGCTTATATTAAAACTCTGATAGATTAAAGGGCAAGGCTTCTCAAATATAAAATTTAAGCTACAAACGAACCGCCTTATACCATGAGCAATAACACCAAACGTCTGCTGTGTATGGAATGCCGAAGAGCCATACTGTAAGTTGATTTTTCTTGATTTTCACCTATTTCACTTTTTTGAAGTAGACATATTTATGTGATTAATAAATATTACCTAGAATTAACCAAACAACACCATAGGCGTAAGCACGCCAGCTATACCAAGTAAAATACCGCTAGTAAATATCATAATATGAATTTTACTAATGCGTTGAACAGCAGGTTCAATTTCCGAAGGTTCAGGCACTTTAAATAATACTTGACGCTTAACCTCAAAAGCAACGCAAAGTGCCATTATGGTTTCAACAGAAGCATTGCCCTGATTTTCTACTCGCTGAATTGTACGCAAATTAACATCACATATTTCTGCCAAATGCGCTTGCGTCCAACCTTTAGCAGTGCGCATTTGCTTTACTATATCGCCTCTAATTTCCATATACTACCCAGCCAACACTCTAGCAATGAGGTAGCCTGTCAATCCTCCAATAACTATAAAGCCTGCAAAAAGGCTTAAAAGCACTAAAATAGTCTTTTTATTTGCTCCATGGTTCACTTAATCAAGCAAAAACACTTCTTGATATTTATTTTCTATTTCTTTTACTTCAACATCAGTTAGTGCAGATAACTCTCTAGTTGTAGCCCTTTTCGATAACCTACCATTACCCTGACGCAAAAAGTTAAGTAGTAAACTTAAGCTTTTCTGAGGCATATCAAATCGATTATTTATATAGCTCCATATGAGAATTTAAAAATCATTCTAGACCAAGAAGAAAATATCTTCAATAATTCAGCTGTTATCAATGATGAAAACCTTTTCTATGATGCGATACATGTTAATAAAGAAGGAAGAAAGGCAGCAACTAATGAGTTTATCAAGCTTTTTAAATATAAGCTTTTACAATAATACTATAACTGCACTAAAACGCAGCTTAGCTAAAACCCTAAGCCGAATTCCTACTCGCATTAATATTACCAAATAACGAGCGCGTGACCATTTTTTGGTAGGTATCTAATTCTTTCGAAGACGGTCTTTTACTAGCTAAAATTTCTTGTATCTTTTTTAAAGCATACTGCTGTATGGTAAGCAAAGGCAGTACAATATCTTCTCGTACTTCTATAGAAGCTTTCCCGTCTGGGTAGTTTTCCATGAGTTCTGTATGGTCTGCTATTTTTAGCAACAAGCGTTTGGTAGTCTTGTATTCTTCGTAAATAAGTTTCCAAAATTCTCCAAATTCTTCGTCGTCTGCCATATAAGCCGTGAGTTCAAAAAACGATTTTGTTAAACTCATCACACTATTTTCTAAGAGTGTTTTTAGAAAGTCTGAGTTGTTGTAAAAGTCTATAAGCTGGTCAAATTCTCCCCTATCTTCGTATTTTTTTAAGGCAGTTCCAACGCCAAAAAAACCTGGTACATTTTGTTTTAACTGGCTCCAGCTCCCTACAAAGGGTATGGCTCTTAAATCTGAGAAATCTAGGGTGTCAGATTGTGAACGCTTGCTTGGTCTACTTCCAATATTGGTTTTTGCATAGTATTGCAGCGTACTCATTTTTTCTAAATACGGTAAAAACTTCTCGTGGTTTTTAAAGGCCACATAGGTTTCATAACTAGTAGCTGCCATGTCATTCATAATCACACGATGGGCATCACTTAGTTGATCTTTTTGAAACACTTCGTTTTTAATTCCTGAACTTAATAACTGTTCTAGATTAAATTGAGAAGAGTTTAAGGTTCCAAAATTAGAACTAATGGTTTGCCCTTGTATGGTAAGTTGTATTTCTTTGTCTTCTATGGTAGGGCCTAAAGAGGCATAAAACTGATGCGTTTTTCCTCCTCCACGCGCTGGTGGTCCGCCACGGCCATCAAAGAAAATAACCTCAATACCAAATTCTCTAGAAATTGTGGTAAGTGCTTCTTTGGCTTTAAAAATAGACCAATTAGCCATTAAATAACCGCCATCTTTAGTACCATCAGAAAATCCTAGCATTACGGTTTGCTTGTCTTTTCGTTGGCTTACATGCTTTCTATACGAAGGGTTGGCATACAATGTTCTCATTACCGATTCTGCATTTTGCAAATCATCTACCGTTTCAAATAAAGGAATTACATCTACCGGAAGTGTTTCGCCAAAACCAGAGAGGTTTAGCATGGCAAACGTTTGCATCACATTTAAGGCAGTTTGGTTGTTGCTAATAATATATCTATTGGCACCACGTTTTCCATTTCTATACTGTATTTCTTTAATGGCCTGAATAGATTTTAGTGTTTTTACCAACATATCATCCGAAAATAGATTCGGGTCTATGTCTCCTTTAATCTCGGAGAGAACTGTTACTTGTTCAGCTTCAGACAATGTTAAATAGTTGGATGGAAACGTAGTGTCTTTAGTGTCTAATAACTCTTCTACCATCTTGGTAAAGGCATTATGATGTACTCTGCTGTCTTGTCTAATATCTAAGGTGGCAAAATGAAATCCAAAAATTCTAACTTTATTAATGAAATCGTTAAGCTCTTCTATAAATAAAGAGTCATGTTTTTCTTCAATAATTTTTCTGGCAGCTTCAAGTTCTGATAATAATATTTTTTGAGAAAAGTTTACTTTAGTATAACTTCTTACTACATGTTTATATAATCGTTTTTCAATTTTTATTAAAATATCTTGAACCCCAGCAAATGTGAAACGTCTTTTTAAACTTCTTACGTCATTATAGTAACTCTTTAAAATTCCTTGACGCAGTTTTTCTGCAACATCTAGGGTAATTTGAGTAGTTACAAAAGGATTGCCATCTCTGTCTCCTCCTGGCCAAAAACCAAGATCAATAATTTCATTGTCTATAGGTTTACCATCATAAATATGATGTTGAATATAGTTGTAAATTTTTGGAACAGATTGATAAAATACATTTTCTAAATACCAAATTAAGCTCACAGCTTCATCAAATGGAGTTGGTTTTTTCTTTTTATAAAAAGGAGTTTTACCCAACTGAGCTAATAATTTCTTTATCAATAATAAATCATCATTTTGAATAGCTTTATCTAAATCTGTAATAATACCCAAAACAGAACCAGGATAAAATTGAGTAGGATGCGCCGTTAACACAATTCTCACTTTAAATTCTTCTAAATGTTTTTTAAGTTGCTCTTTTTTATTGCTTAAAATAGCAATTTCTTCTGAGTTTTTTAAGGTTCCAAAACCATCCATATTATTTACAATAGGGAAAGCTGCATCTTCAATAGCATCAAACAAAACCACTTGGCGTTCAATATATTGGATAAATTGAAATAATAAATCTGTTTTATCTTTTTTTGATGGCGAATCTTGATATTTACTTAAAAAGTTTTCTACAATTTGAGTAGGATTTTGTCCTTTTTTAAAACCTTTTTCACACATTTCTTGAAAAAGAGGCAAAATTACTCCAGTATTGTTTATAGTTGAAAAAGGTAAAGTGGTAAAAATGCTATTGTAAATTTGATACTTAGACAGCACATTATCATTAAACCTTGTTAATTTTGGTAAAGCAGACATAATTATTCAATTTTGTGAAATAAAATTACAAAAAAGTACTTCTACAGAACCTAGGTTATTAGTAATAATCGAACTATAAATTATAAAATCGATATAAATTAGACGCTATTTTTTTTGAATATATAATTTCTGATGAAAGTAGCTAAAATGGATGCTGTTATTCTTTGGGTTGCACAGATAGTTTACATGGGCGTCTTAAATTCCAACGAGTTGGGTCGTTTTTCAGTAAAAATCCTTTTAATAAATATCTATCTTGATATCTTTTATAATCATCGAAAATAAAATTAGAAGGAGTATTATAAAGACTATATAAATCTACAGACAAACGATCGTACTCTAAATCCGAAAGATTAACAAGAACGAATTTAAAGTTATTTAATTTTAATTTTTTATTGATTGCAGTAAAATCATTTTTATCATTATATAATTGGTAAGATGTGTAAATACTAGGGTTTTTTATTGGTAAATTTGACGCTGTTTTTTGAGCATTTATTGTAATACTAAAAAGTAGAGTTAATACTAAAAGCAATAGTTTGTTTTTCATAATTAACTAATTTTAGGTTACATAAATTCTTTTAATATTTATACTACTAATTTAGGTTAAATTTTTTTAAACCTTCTTTTAGCCAATTATAATAGGTATTTCTATCTGTATATTGCTCTGCTTTATTTAAGATTTCTAAATTCGGACTTAATAAAACATAATAAGGTTGAGATGCATTTTTAAAGTTTATAACTTGAAAAGTAGACCATTTATCGCCAACTGTTCTTATGTTTTTAATTTTACCGTTTGCCTTTAAAAAATCAAATTGTTGATTTTTCGGCAATTTTTTTTCATTATCATCTACATAAAGAGAAATTAAAATATAATCATCTTTTAAAATTTGATAGATTTCTGGTTCGCTCCAAACATTTTCCTCCATTTTTCGGCAGTTAACACAAGCCCAGCCGGTAAAGTCTAATAAAATTGGTTTGTTTAGTACTTTTGCTGCGGCTAACCCTTCATCAAAATCTTTGTAACAATTTAAGCCTAAAGGGCAATCGGTTTCTTGTTCGTAAATACTGTAAAATTGAGGTGGTGGAAAACCACTTAACAAACTCAAGTTCCAAGTAGGGTTTTTTAAAACTCCCGGAGCAATGTAAAATGTAAAAGCAAAAACTAAAACTCCAAAAGAGATTCTAGAAAAAGATAATTTCTTAATTGGAGCATCGTGTGGAAATTTAATTTTTGCAAATAAATAAAGTGCTAAGCCTATGAATATTAAAATCCAAATTCCAATAAAAACTTCACGTTTTAGTAAATCCCAATGTGCAACTAAATCTGCATTTGATAAGAATTTGAAGGCTAAAGCTAATTCTAAAAAACCTAAAATCACTTTTGTTGTGTTTAGCCAGCCTCCAGATTTTGGTAGTGAGTTTAACCAACTTGGAAATAAAGCAAATAAGGCAAAAGGTAAGGCTAAGGCTAATCCAAATCCTGTCATTCCTGCTGTAAGTTGTGTTGCTCCGCCATCAGAACTTAACGAGCCTGCTAATAACGATCCTAAAATTGGTCCTGTGCAAGAAAAGGACACTATAGCTAGAGTTAAAGCCATAAAAAAGACACCAATAATTCCGCCTACAGAAGAAGCAGAATCCATTTTATTTCCCCAAGAGCTTGGTAGCGTAATTTCGTAAAATCCAAAGAAAGAAAAAGCAAAGAATACTAAAACCACGAAAAAGAAAATATTCAGCCACACATTTGTAGAAATTGTATTTAGTATTTCAGGATCTAAATTATCTAAAAAGTGAAAAGGCAAACTCAATAAAATGTATATGAAAACAATAAAAAAACCATATAACACTGCATTGAAAATTCCTTTACTTTTATTTTGAGATTGTTTTGTAAAAAAAGACACTGTTAAAGGAATCATAGGGAAAACACAAGGCGTTAATAATGCAAGTAAACCACCAACAAAACCTAAAAAAAAGATGCTTACTAAACCTGATGAATTTTCAGATTCTGAATTAGAATCGTCTTTTAACAAGTGTGTGTTTTTTAAATCGAGCCTTAATTTTTGAGTGAGATCTTTACTTTTATCATCTACAGTATTTTTTAAATCAACAGGATTTTTAGTCAGTGAAATTGTAAAGGGTTCATCAAAATTAATACATGCAGTTTCACAAACTTGGCCAAAGAAATTAAGTTTAATTTGTGTAATATCTTTATTTGTTAATTGAATTCTTTGGGTTATAATGGCTTTGTCTTTAAAAACAATTTCTTCTTTTTCCCAAACTTCAGAATATTTTTTAAAAGGCGTTTTTTCATCAGCTTTACCTTTTAAATTATAGCCAGTTTCCCCTTCTGCAATTGATATTACTAAAGGCAAAGAAGCTTCGTCTGGATTGTATTGTGAATACAAATACCAACCTTTAAAAAGTTTTGCATTAAAAATAACATCATATTCAGTATTTGATATTTTTTTAATCGAAGTTTCAATTTTAATAGGATTATCTTCGGTTTGCGCTTTTACGACTATAGCGCATAGTAAAACAAAAAGTGTGATGAACTTCTTCATTATTGTAGGTTGATTTGTACTATATTTTTTGTATCTGTTTTTGCTGATAAACGTCTGTCTTGTCTACAATTAATAATCCAAATTATAGAATCATCAAAATTACAAAGTAGCCAAGTATTTTCTTTGTCTAAAAGTGAAAATTTTTCATCTTTAAAAAATTTACTCAATTTCTTTTTTCCTTGCATTCCTGTTGGATAAAAAACATCCCCATTTCTCCATTTTCTTATTTTTAAGGGATAGTTTAATAAATTTTTATCAACGTAAATTGTTTCTTTTTTTAAGGTCGATTTTTCTTCAACTGCTTCAAAAGTTAAGTGAATTGGTTTCGTGATTTCTTCTGCTTCTTTATTAATTTGATAAGAAATTTTGGGTGATGTAGAGAAATCTTTTTTAGAGAGTAAAAGAAAATCTCTATTTTTCAACAATCTATGTGTTTTAGAAAAAACTTGTTTTCCTGATTGAGCAGTTAATAAATTGTAAACATCATTCCATTCTGTAAAATTATACTCTTTTAAGAATTGATATAAATATGCTTTCGGATTTGATAATTGATTTATTTTATCAATATTAAATTTTAAAATTTCATTTTCTTTTTTGATGATTTCTTTTGATAAATCAATAACTTTATCTTCAATAATTTGTTGAGATTGCTCAAGATTTTCAATCGTTTTTTGAAAAGAATCTAACAAACTAGGGTTGATTTCTTTTAGAATAGGTGTGATTTGATGTCTAATTTTATTTCTGATATATTTTGTTGAAGCATTACTTGAATCTTCTCTCCAATCTAATTTATTTTCATTGGCATATGCTAAAATTTCTTCTCTAGAAAATGGCAATAATGGACGTGCAATATTTCCGTTTATCTTAGGGATTCCTGTAAAACCTTCTAAACCAGAACCTCTTGTTAAATTGATTAAAAAAGTTTCTAAGTTATCATCTGCATGATGTGCTGTTAATATAAAATCAAATTGATGTTTTATTATGATTTCTTGAAACCAATTGTAACGTAACTCTCTAGCAGCAATTTGTGTAGATATTTTGTTTTTTTGAGCAAAATTATTTGTATCAAAATTTATTTTAAAAATCTGATTACACGTATTTTGAGATATATTCATAACAAATAACTCATCCAAATCACTTTCTTTTCCTCTAAGTTGAAAGTTGCAATGTGCAAGAGTAATATTGTAATTTAATTTATATAATAATTGCGTTAAAACTACAGAATCTAAACCACCAGAAATGGCAATTAATAGCTTTTTATCCTTTAAAAAAGGAAAATTATAATTGATATGTTCTCTGAATTTTTGAAGCATTTCTGCATCAAAAATAAGGAAATTAAAGTTGAGATTTTAGCCAGTTTATAATATCTTGAAGCATTTCTTTTTTACATAAATCTTTATGTAACTCGTGGTAACCTCCTTTATATAATTTTATAGTTGCTTTTTCAGAATTATTAGCAAATTCTTCAGAACCTTTATAATCTATAATTTTATCATCAGTACCGTGTAAAATAAGTATTTCAGTGTTTAATTTGTGCGCATTTTCTATGGCCCATTTTCCAGTATCTATAAAAGTTAAAGAAAAATTCGGACTAATTTTATCATGAATTAAAGGATCATTCTTATAATTTTCTACTTCAATTTTATCTCTAGAAATATGGTTTACATCCAACTCATTACCTAAGGTAATTGAAGGTGCAATTTTTTGCAATAATTTACCAATGGCTAATTTTACTTTTGGAGGTTCAAAGGCTAATTTTAAAAACGGACTAGTAGCAATAACACCTTTAAGTTCATGTTTTTTTCTAAGGGCATAATTGATAACAGTATTTCCACCCATAGAATGGCCGTATAAAAAAATTGGTTTTTTAGGAAATAGTTCTTTTGCTTTTTCAATAGTTTTTGTAACACTTTCTAAAACAGCTTCAAAACTTGGATTATGACCTCTTTTTCCTTCTGTTTTTCCATGTCCAAAATGATCAAAAGCAACTACGGAAAAATGGTTTGCAGTTAATTTTTTTGCCACCTCATAATAACGTGACGAATGTTCGCCCATGCCATGAACCAATACAACAACTGCTTCAGTTGTGTTTGCTGACCAAGTTTGACCGTAAAATTTGGTATTATAAATATGAAATTGAAATTCAGAATGTGTCATAATTATCTCTTATTTTAATATTACATCATTAGATATGTGTATCTTTTAATCGCTTGTTAAGCGATAATAGGTTTGTAATTTAAGGAAACTTTTTATAAAACACAGCTAAATTCAATTTTCCAATAATCTTGATTATAGATATACTTATTTTGTATCTAATTTAGATTTGGAGATTTCACAAATAAAATTCGATTAGAAAAGATAAACATTAATTTTCTAAAAAGTATTAGTTATCATTTTGTGATTTTAGCCAAATTCGAATTTCTTTTTTTAAAGATTGTTCTGGTTTTGGCAAGGGAATAGTTTTTCCAAAATTTTTACTTCTATTAAATTTGCTAAAGTTAATTTTCAGTTGTTTCCATTCTTCAGGATATGTTTTTAAGAACTCACTAAACATATTTATTTCGTTTGGTTGCTCTTTTAAACTTTCAAAGATTGATTTAAACTTATCTTCTTTTCCTAAAATCATATTTTACTTGAATTTAATAACACATATTTCATAGCTTTAGCCTTTAATAGGCATTCTTCGTATTCCTTTTCGGGATTAGATTTTGCCGTAATTGCGCCACCTACTGAATAAGAAATATACTTTTTTTCTTGGTTATATAAAATACTTCTTATGACTACATTAAAGTCAAAATCGCCATTTGGTGTAAAATACCCTACTGTACCTGAATACAAACCACGTTTCGTTTCTTCGAGATTTTCTATAATTTTCATAGCAGAAATTTTGGGTGCACCAGTCATACTTCCCATTGGGAATGTTGTTTTTAATACATCAATTGGGTTTGTATTTGGATAAATTTCAGAAACTACTGTAGAAATCATTTGATGCACTTGCTTAAAAGAATATACTTTACAAAGCTCTTCAACCTTTACACTTCCTTTTATTGCTGATTTTGATAAGTCGTTTCTAACCAAGTCAACAATCATAACATTTTCTGCTCTTTCTTTGATATCTCTAGATAAATCTGATGCTATTTTATCATCATCAATTTTACTTCTTAATCTTTTGGCTGTTCCTTTAATAGGTTGAGAAATGATTTTATTACCTTCTTTTCTAATATACCTTTCAGGCGATGCAGATAATAAATATTGCTGTTCTATTTTTAAGAAAGTAGCAAAAGGTGGTTTGGAAATTTTATTTAAATCTTCATATACTTGAGCTGGATTTATGGTGCTATTTTCAGCATAAAATTCTTGACAAAAATTAGCTTCATAAATATCTCCCCTTTTGATGTGGTCAATTATTTTATTCACCTTAGCGTAATATTCATCTTTGTGAATTCGCAATTTTATTTTGATATCAGAATTTGATGTTTTGTTTTTAAGATTTCTAGACTGCGTTTGAAATGTCAAATTAGAAATTTCCTCAAAATCACTTTCAATCTCGTCATCCACCATTTTTAGATACTGAAATTCAATAGTATTTCCTATTATAAAAAATAGTTTTTTAGGTTGAAAGAAGAACAAATCTGCAAAACCTAGGCCATCTAAGTTATTCGAAGAAAGTTCTTCTACATCATTTTTAACATCATAAGAAATATAACCAAAAATATAATCTTTGGTTATGGTTTGATATTCTTTTAACTTTTCAAAGGCATTTAAATAATCTGTTTTTATAGATGTAAATTCTTCAACAGCTAATCCACAATCAAAACTAGAATACTGTTGTTTGTAATTGTTAGAATCTAACCATAAAACGGTTTCAAATTGTTGTGCCCAAAGCAAGATTTGCTTTTTAAAGACATTAGTATTTTCTACTGAAAAAGTTTTTATGGTTCTTTGCATTCTACATTAAAAAAACCTCACAGATTACGAAAACTTGTGAGGCTTATTTTTTATTTAAATATTTTTAAGCATTTAATGGTTTTCCATCCCACGCAGCTTTTGCTGCCTCTTTAACAGCTTCAGAATATGTTGGGTGTCCATGACAAATTCTTGCTAAATCTTCTGCTGATGCTCTATATTCCATGGCAACAGCAGCTTCCATAATTAAATCTGCAACTCTTGCGCCAACCATATGCACACCTAAAATTTCATCTGTTTTTTTATCAGCTAAAACTTTTACAAAACCATCAATATCTCCACTTGCTCTTGATCTTCCTAAAGCACGCATAGAAAATTTACCAGATTTGTACTCAACATTAGCATCTTTTAATTCCTGCTCAGTTTTACCAACAGCAGCAACTTCTGGCCATGTATAAACAATACCAGGAACTAAGTTATAATCGATATGTGGTTTTTCACCAGCTAAATATTCTGCAACTACAACACCTTCTTCTTCAGCTTTATGCGCTAACATAGCTCCTTTAACAACATCACCAATGGCATAAATATTCGAGATGTTTGTTTGTAAATGGTTGTTTACATCAACTTGTCCTCTTTCATTTACTTTTATTCCAACTTTTTCCAAACCTAATCCTTCTGTATATGCTTTTCGGCCAACAGAAACTAAGCAATAGTCTCCAGTAAAAGTAACTTCTTCTCCTTTTTTATTGTTCGCTTTTACAATAATTTCATCATTATTTCTTTCAACTGAAGTTACGCCATGGTTTACATTAAATTTCATTCCTTGTTTCTTTAAAACTTTTTGAAGTTCTTTAGAAACATCAGCATCCATAGTAGGAGTAATTTTAGGAGCATACTCAATTACGGTAACATTAGCACCTAATCGTTTGTAAACGGAACCTAGTTCTAAACCAATAACACCACCACCAATTACTAGTAAATTTTTTGGAACTTCCTTTAATTTTAAAGCCTCAGTAGAGGTTATGATTCTTTCCTTATCAATATTTATAAAAGGTAAAGTAGATGGTTTTGAGCCAGTTGCAATAATAATATTTGTACCTTCTATAACTTCTGAAGAACCATCTTTTTTTGAGATTTTTACATGTGTAGCATCCTCAAATGAACCTAATCCTTCATAAATATCGATGTTGTTTTTATCCATCAAATATTTGATTCCTCCTGTTGTGGTTTCAACAACTTTAGCTTTTCTATCAATCATTTTTGAAAAATCAAAAGAGGGCTTTTCTACAGAAATTCCATGTTCTTCAAAATGATGAACAGCATCATAATAATGATGTGAAGAGTCTAATAATGCTTTTGAAGGAATACAGCCAACGTTTAAACAAGTGCCTCCTAATGTGCTATATTTTTCGATGATAGCTACTTTTTTACCTAATTGAGACGCTCTAACTGCGGCAATATAACCTCCAGGACCAGAACCAATAACAACGATATCGTATTTCATTACTTTTGTTAATTTATGAGCACAAAAATACAGATTATTTTAGAGTTTCGTAATAGAATTTATTAGTTTTACTTTATAAGTATTTTATGAACATAAAAAGTTAGTTTTTTGCAAAATCAAAGCGTTTTAATAATTGGAACCGTTTGGGTAGAACCTAATTCTTCTGCTGCTGGCAGCAGGATGCTACAGTTAATACAATTATTTTTAAAGCAAAATTGGGAAGTAACATTTGCTTGTGCTGCTCAAAAAACCACAAATTCATTTCCTCTTGATTTTCTTGAAGTAAATGAAGTTAGTATAGAATTAAATAACTCTTCCTTTAATGATTTTGTAAAAAAATTAAAACCAACAATTGTTCTTTTTGATCGTTTTTTAACTGAAGAGCAATTTGGTTGGAGGGTTGCAGAAAACTGCCCGAAAGCCCTTCGAATTTTAGATACTGAAGATTTACACTTTTTAAGAAAAGTAAGGCATAATCAACTTAAAAAAGGTGAGAAATTCACCAATGACGCTTTGTTAAATTCTGACGATACAAAACGTGAAATTGCTTCAATTTTAAGATGTGATTTGTCTTTAATTATTTCTACTTATGAAATGGATTTACTAAAGTCGGTTTTTAAGATTGATTCGAATATTCTGTATTACATCCCTTTTTTGTATGACAATATTAAAGAGCATCAAATTAAAAATTGGAAATCTTTTGAAGAAAGAGAACATTTCGTTTTTATTGGTAATTTTCTGCATAAACCCAATGTTGATGCTGTAAAAACTTTAAAAAATGAAATTTGGAGTGAGATTAGAGAAAATCTACCAAAAGTTGAAATCCATATTTATGGAGCTTATATAACCCAGCAAATTCTAGAATTGGATAGTCCAAAACAAGGATTTATTATTAAAGGTTATGCAAAAAGTTCGAAAGAAGTTATTGGAAATGCCAGAATTGTTTTAGCGCCTTTGCGTTTTGGAGCAGGAATTAAAGGTAAATTGACTGAAGCAATGCTTTCTGGAACACCCAGTATAACTTCCAATATTGGCGCAGAAGGAATGTGTGGTAGATTTCCATGGAATGGTTTCATCGAAGATAATTTTTCTGATTTTGCATTTATAGCATCTCAATTATATCAAAGCAAATCTCTTTGGGAAAATGCACAACTCACTGGTGTGGAAATCATAAATACTATTTATGATAAAGAAAAATTAAGTCCTTTGTTTGTAAACCGTATTTGTGAGCTTCAAGAAAATATAGAAGAGCACAGAACACATAATTTTTTGGGGAGTTTATTACAACATCAAGCTTTACAAGCTACAAAATACATGAGCAAGTGGATTGAGGAGAAGAATAGATAGTT
>ENA-OSET01003869-OSET01003869.1-sediment-metagenome-genome-assembly--contig:-NODE-3869-length-13493-cov-7.738596_pt1 | contig 13493 bp, 11 predicted proteins | sample MGYA00237882_ERZ534229 | MGnify/ENA primary metagenome ERZ534229 (study PRJEB26408, sample SAMN06266212) | sediment metagenome | isolation source: Hudson Canyon methane seep mesocosm | place...
GTACGATGACACCACGCTATCCATACCGTAAAAAGTGAAGATGGAAAATAGATAAAAACACCTAATTATGGAACCTTAAAAATATTTAACCATATCAATATGAATGAAGCATTACAAAAAAAAGAAATAAATAGCCAGGTACTTCCGTTATCGAATGATATGGATAAAAAAGAAGATACTATTACTTTGTTTGGCCTGCGTTTTAATAGGGTTACTCAACAGCAGGCAATGGAATTAGTTATTGATGCTGCGCAATATCGAAAACGAGGCTTTGTCACCACGCCTAATGTCAATATGCTCACTTTGTTGCCTTCAAAGCCAGAATTGAGAGAGCTCTTTAATCAAGCAAGCTTTCAATTTGTGGATGGGTGGCCCATTGTTTGGGCGAGTAACAGGTTGGCAAAGCAAGGGCTACCCGAGCGTGTTGCTGGGTCTGATTTATTTCCATTGATTTGTGAGAGTGCTGAAAAAAAAGGTTTGACGCTTGCAATGATTGGAGCGGCGGAAGGTGTTGGTGATGAAGCTAGCAGACGACTAAAAATAAGTTACCCTAACTTAAACATTGTGGGTGCTTACTGTCCTCCAATGGAAGCTGAATTTTCAGCTAAGAGTACTGCTGATATGGTGGAGTTTTGTAATACAAGAAAGCCAGATATCCTACTTTTGGGTATGGGTATTCCAAAACAGGAAAAGTGGATATCTGCAAATATAGATAATTTAGATATTGGGGTTGCACTCTGTTTTGGTGGAGTCATTGACTTTGCTGCGGGAAAAATAAAACGATCACCGCAATGGGTGGTAACAATAGGGATGGAATGGTTATGGCGTTTCTGTATGAGCCCCAGTCAATATTGGGAGCGGACTATTATGCGATTCCCATTATTTTTCCCTATGTTTATAAAAGAGGCCTTTTCTAGGAAAACATAAGAAGCTCTTAAAACGCTAAATTCTTAACAAAAAAGTTGTTATTTTTAAGAAATAAGGAAAAGAAAAAACATGATTAAAGTTGCCGTCGTAGGGCTGGGTAAAATGGGTTTATCCCATCAATCCATCATAAATATGCACCCTGATGTTGAGTTGACAGCAGTATGTGACAGCAGTCGCTTCGTGCTTGATATGCTTGAAAAATATACAGGTGTCAGTGTTTACACAAACCTTACAAAAATGCTTGAGGCAGAAGAGCTTGATGCTGTGATTATTGCCACACCATCGAAACTGCATGGGCCGATGGTGCGAGAAGCCTTAGAGAGTAATCTTCATGTGTTTTGCGAGAAGCCTTTTTGCCTCGATACGGATGAAGGTATAGAGCTTACTAAAATGGCTGAACAGAAAGGGCTGGTTAATCAAGTGGGATACCACTACCGCTTTGTTGGCGCTTTTCAGGAGGCTAAACGCTTAATAGAGGCAGGTGCAATAGGGGATGTTACTCATGTTAAAGCCGAAGCATATGGACCAGTGGTGCTTAAGCCATCAGGTTCGAGTTGGCGTAACAAGCGTAGTGAAGGAGGTGGTTGCCTATATGATTATGCTGCTCATCCTATTAATTTGGTGAACTGGCTTTTTGGTATGCCCGATTCGGTTGGAGGAGCCGTCCTTAATAAAATATTTTCGATGGATTCTGAAGATGAGATTTATGCTACTTTGAGATTTGCTAATGGTCTTAGTGGTCAATTATCTGTCAACTGGAGTGATGAGTCTTACCGAAGAATGACCACAATTATTACCTTATCAGGTACTCATGGAAAAATTCTTGTTGATAGGCAGGAATGTAAATTATTTGCTAGGGGTGAGGAGAAGGTGCCTGATGGTTATGAAGCTGGTTGGAATATTCGCTACACGACTGAGTTAAGCGAACCAGTCTGGTTTTATGTTAGAGGGGAGGAATACTCGGGGCAACTTGATTATTTTGTCCAATGCATCAAATCAAAACAAGAGAATAATATCAATTCTTTTGCCAGTGCACTACAAACTGATCATGTCATGAAAATGCTTATTACTGATAGTGAGCGTGTTCCTCAAGATTTCTCTAGTACAGATATTCAGCAGCATAAAGCAAATGAGTCTTGGTGGCAGAGGTTATCAGGAAAATCGTGAGATATGTCCTGTAATTATTAATTTAAGGTAAACAAAATGGATAAAGTTTTATTTGGTGATAATCAGTTTTTTGGTGTGAACCATATGTCAGAAGAAAAATCACGAGCTCAAAGTATGAGGTTTCGTGATACTCAGGCAATGATTGATGTGTTAGACATGGCCTATGAGGAGGGGATAAAGTCTTTTATGTGCACCACTCATGACAGAACCAGTGAAATCTGTGATTATTTTAGGTCTAATGCAGACCGCTACCCTGATTATCAGTTCTATCCTGGTATGCCCTATGCGCATAAGTATGCAAATGCGGTTACCGACGATGGAATAGTAGGAGCGATTAAAAAGTTTTTGCCGAATGATGGACTCATTGATGCGGTAATGAGAGGTGGCAGTTCTTTGGCTAAAAAGGAGATTGATGGTATTGCTACTCTGTTGATTGATGCAGAAATGAAAATGTTTGAAGGGCTTTCTACCCCCGTTATTTTTTTACAGAATGTCGTTACAGATTTTTTGTTGGGGCTGGGAATGAAAGATGCTTTTCGTATTTTTGCTGATCATATTAAGCTTAAATATAATGCTGAGCCGGGATTTATTACTATGAACATGCCTAGATTATTGGATGTTCTAGAAGAGGTGGGAGTAGAAAACCCAATTATCTGTGCCAATATCAATCAATTAGGCTTTAGAATGTGTGGCGGTGTGGAGCTTTATAATCAGACTCTTGAACAGCGTCAATTTAGACCTATTGCTATGTCAGTTCTAGCTTCGGGTGCAATACCTCCACGACAGGCTATAGAGTATGTATCTAAACTTCCAAAAGTTCAGTCTATTGTCTTTGGTGCATCAAGTTTGGGTAATATTCGTCAAACAAAAGCATTGATTGATGAATATATGAATAGATAGCACAGAATTATTCTTATCAAGTTATACAAGCTTTGAGTTGAAATAAGCGTTACAGCCGTCTTGGAATATAAACTACCACCCAACGTTCCAACGCTCCAGCGTGGGAATGCAGCTTGTGACGCTCCAGCGTCACGGAATGCCGGAGCATGGAAATTATTTTGGTGGGTTGTTTATTGCGAGTTACTTTACTATGGAAATGACTATGTTTTTCTAGCGATTAATAAAAAAGCAAGCTATTACCGATTAAAAAAATTAGATAAGCCACAGATAAGTAAGAGGGAAAACAATGAGACAACTTCAAAGAATATTGGTTATTTTAATACTAATGAACAGCTGTTTTGCAACAGTAAAAGCTAACAATCAGATAAATACAAAATTTTTTGGGAGTGTAAATTACTATATCTGTGATGATGGTGATGATACTAATGATGGACGATCACCTAATACACCATGGAAAACTTTTGATAAGGGAATAAGACATTTTTCTAAATTAAATGCGGGAGACAGTATTAAGTTCTGTAGGGGAGGGGAATTTCATTTAGAGGATAGTATTAGGATATATAACAGGAAATGTTTAGCAGAGAACCCTTGTACTATTACTGATTATCTACCTTCAAGCCTAGAAAGTGGTGAAAGACCAATTATTATTAGCCCCACTGGAAGTACTATACTTAACTTTATGGATGGAGGCGCTGCAGACCCCGATGGTGGTTATGTAGTAAAAAATATAATTTTACAAGCTACACAGGCAGGTAAGGGTAAAGCAGCAATTTTTTTATTTAATGATGTTGATGATGTAACTATGGAAAATTTAAAGATTGAAGGTTTTGGAACTGGAATTCAATCTGCGGGAGGGAGTAGTCCAGGACCAGAGAGCAATATAACAAATGAGCGGATTGTTTTAAGAAACTCTGAGATTATCAATAATTATAACTTTGGATGGCTAGGCGGGTGTTCAGATTGCGTCATAGATTCTAATGTTTTTGATAATAACGGATTTCGAAGAGCTATTTTTAATCATAATATTTACTTTTCTGGTAAGCATGTAGTAAGCAGAAATGTTGTAATTTCTAATAATCATTTAACAAAATCAGCAATTGTTGATGGAAAATGTCAAGGTGTTTCTTTAGTCGTACATGGTGTTGTTGAAAATATTAGAATTGAAAACAACTTAATACAAGAAGAGATAAATAAAGCTCATCAAACATGCTGGGGAATTGCAGTAGACCCTGGTTGGAAGAGTGAAGAAAGATTTGAAAATGTCGTTATAAAAAAGAATACATTGATTAATACAGGGAATGTTGCAATTGGGTGTGGTTCTTGTGTGAATGTATTGATAGAAGATAATATGATTTTGCATGGACAGGAGTTTAGTGCTTCGGCGATTAAAATTCCAACGGGAACAGAAGACTCGGTAAAGTCTTCAGGCTTTACCATTAGAAATAATACGATTGTCTTATTGAATACAAGTAATAAAAAGGCAGCTATTAACATTATATCTGCAGTGATAAGGGGAGGTGGAATAAGGAATAATTCATTATATTCAACTAATAGAGATGATATATGCATCTTACTTGATAATGCTGAATATAAAGATACAAGTTCATGTCAACAATTTCATTAATAATGATGGAATGTATCTTTCTACACGGAGAGAAATAATTGGGTAATGGTTTTGCTTATCTTATGTTGTTTATATGGCCATTGATATCCATTTGGCTATATCTCAATAAGAGTATACAACAATCAACACTTTGGACGATTATAGGTGGATATATGTTTTTACCTGTACATACCAATGTTGACCTCCCCTTAATTCCTGCTATGGGAAAAGATACAATACCCGTATTGGCAGCAATAATAGGGTGTTGGTTAATAAAAAATAAAAAAATTAAATTTTTTTCTAATAAAGGGTTACTACAGTTATTGGTATTATTAATATTTTTTGGCCCCTTTATTACTGCTTTGCTAAACAATGATAGAATTTTTTTAGCAAATCGTTTTTTACCTGAATTAACTTTTCATGATGCTATTTCAATATTAATTTCTCAATTTTTACAAATATCTGCTTTTTTTCTAGGCAAACAATTCTTTAGAACCTACCCAGACCAATTATACATGTTTCGTTTTCTAGTTATGGTTGGGTTAATTTATTCAATCCTCATGTTATTTGAAATACGTATGAGTCCACAATTACATCGATGGGTATATGGTTTTTTTCCTCATAGCTTTGCCCAACAAATAAGAGGGGGAGGGTTTCGCCCCGTTGTTTTTATGGGGCATGGGTTATGGGTCGCTTTTTTTACTGTTTGTGTTGTTGTTGCAGCAAGTGCATTAACGAGAATAAATGAAAAAATTCGTAATTTCCCGCCCTCAATGGTGAGTTATTATTTAGTCGTTGTATTGGTTTTATGTAAAAGCAAGGCATCATTAGCCTATGGTGTATTTGCATTTGTAATGATAAAAATAATATCGGTTAAAAATCAAATGAATGCAGCGGTACTGCTAGCGTTACTAGCCTTATCGTACCCTACGTTGTCAATTATGAATATTTTTCCTCATAAACAAGTTATTGAGGTGGCTGAAACCCTTATGGGGCCAGAGCGTGCTGAGTCTTTGGTTGTTCGTTTTGATAATGAAAAAATTTTACTAAATCATGCAAAAGAAAAGTTCTTTTTTGGATGGGGTGGGTGGGGCAGAAACCGTGTTTATAACAAAGAAACAGGAGGAAATATAACTATTACAGATGGAAGATGGGTGATTACCTTCGGAGTCTATGGAATGGTTGGGTTTATTGCTGAATTTGGTTTGTTAGCTATCAGTGTTGTTAGGGCTAGGCAGGCGGCCAAATGGTTAAAAAATAAAAAAGAGCACACATTACTGTCAGCACATGCATTACTCATCAGCCTTGTTATGATTGATCAACTTCCAAATGCGACACTTGATCCATGGCTGTGGCTGTTATCAGGGATATTGCTGGGTCGATCGGAAGAAATTATAGCAGTAAGAAAAAAAATGTCGCTAACAAAAGTAGTACATTGATTAACCACATTAATTAAATAGAAGAAGAAAGAATGTATCAAAGCCTAAAAAAATTATATTTAGAATTTTCACTGCAAGAAAAAAGAAGGTTGTTGTTGTTATCCGTGATTGTGGTTATTACAGCTTTAGTCCAAGTGCTAGGGATAGCTTCAATCTTTCCTTTTATTTCTGCAGCATCTGATCCAAGCATTGTTGACAGAAATAGTTATCTATTAATGGTAAAAACTTACCTTGGCATTATAAATAATCGCGATTTTATTGTTGTTCTGGGTGGTTTTGTTTTACTCACGTTAATTATGACAAATATGTTTCTTGCTTTCAGTTCTTGGGTTACGATGAAATTTATATTAACGACTATTCAAACACTTACGTTTCGGATGCTCAAACGTTATCTTGAGGCGAATTATTTATTTCATCTTAAAAGAAATAGTGCTGAGTTACTTAAGAACCTAACCGCAGAAGTTGGGAGGGTCGTTAATGGTGGAATTATGAGTGCTATCAGTGTTGTGTCAAAAGGTTTTACTGCAGTGTGTATTTTGATTTTTCTAATATTAGTAGATCCTGTAATTGCGCTGGTTGTTGGAGCAACACTTGGTGTTTCTTACTTATTGGTTTTTTGGCTTATTCGCTTAAAACTGTCCAGAGCTGGACGAATTAGTACTAGGCTTGCTTCAGATAAAATGAGATGCATTAATGAAGCACTTGGAGGAATAAAAGAGCTAAAAGTATTAGGCAGAGAGGAGTATTACTTACATCGGTATCGTTATTTAGCTGATAAAGTGATAGTAAATGATGTGTTTGTACGTGCAGCTGTTGATTTGCCCAAATTCTTACTAGAAACTATTGCTTTTGGTGGGATCCTTGTCATGACGATTTATTTAGTTGCCATGAAAAATGACTCTCAATCTGTATTGCCGATGATTTCATTGTATGGTCTAGCTGGTTACCGTTTAATGCCTGCATTACAAGGTATCTTTCAAGGGACAGCAACCTTAAAACATGATGTTGCTGCAATTGATTTATTCTATGAAGATATAAAAAAGACAGATGATCGATCTTTAAGACGTGTGAATGAAGAGCTCGGTAACGTAAAAGTATTGCCATTTAATCAAAACTTAGTTTTGAATGATATTTGTTTTCACTATCCAGGTAATGCTAAGCAAGCAGTAAGTCATTTATCGCTAAGTATTAAAGCAAATACTAGTGTTGGTATTGTAGGCACTAGTGGGTCGGGGAAATCAACTTTAGTCGATATGGTTTTAGGCCTACTTGAACCTCAACAAGGAACGGTTTCAGTCGATGGTCAAGAACTAACAAAAACAACGGTCAGAGCTTGGCAAAAGAATATTGGCTATGTACCTCAAGTAATTTTTCTTGCCGACTCAACAGTGAGTGAAAATATTGCTTTTGGGATACCTGTGCAAGAAATTGATCAAAAGGCTGTTGAAAGAGCTACAAAAATGGCTAATTTGCATGATTTTATAGTATCGGACTTAGAGGAAGGGTATCAAACAATAGTCGGGGAAAGAGGGATTAGGTTGAGTGGTGGTCAACGGCAAAGAATTGGAATAGCTAGAGCGCTTTATCATGATCCGAGTGTTTTAATCTTGGATGAAGCTACTAGCGCATTAGACTCTCCTACTGAATTATCGATAATCGAGTCGGTATATAAATTAGCACATCGAAAAACAATTATTATGATTGCTCACCGAATATCGACAATTAAAGAATGTGACATGATAATAATAATGGAAAAAGGGAGGGTTGTGGATAAAGGAAATTACAACCATTTGGAAGAAACAAGTTCAAATTTTAAAAAGCTACTTTTAAAAAAATAATACTACTAGGTTTAGAATAAAAAATAGGCCTTACCTTGAAAATATTTGGAAAATTTGGTGGCAAGGTATTTATTTATATGAAATATTATTTAAAGGATTGATCTACCGGTGAATTTAATACGGAATAATAAAAGAATTACAATATTAATTGATAGCGGGACTCATAGCTGTCATAACGTTGGCGATTTGGCAATGTTGAAAACAACTGTAGCACGCTTTAAAAGTAGGTTTTCAAATGTGGAATGTCGAGTGTTTACTGATTCCCCTGAACGCTTACTGCATTACATTCCTGATGCGGTCCCTGTTTCATTAAAAGGAAGAAGAGGGTGGTTTTTGACTTGGAATGTTTTTGGCGGTGTTCATAGGTTACTGCCAAAGAGAATGCATGACTGGCTATTCCATATTGAAAATAAATTGCGCTTGAAATCCCCCGATGTTTTTCACAGATGGATTAAATATAGGCTTGCTAATAGAGATGGAGATGTTATTTCACTTGAAAGTTTTTTTAATGAGGTTAAGTCAGCTGATGCTGTTGTTGCATCGGGCGGTGGTTATATAACGGACCCTTTTAAATTACACACAAACATATTGTTGCAAACTTTAGTTCTTGCTGGGAAATTAAAAAAGCCAACGGCACTTTTTGGGCAAGGCTTAGGGCCAGTACATGCAAAAGATTTAAATTACTGGGCAAAATGTACTCTGCCGAGTTTGCAAACACTTACTCTAAGAGAGTCACTTTATTCTAAGCCATTTGCTGAAAATATTAATGACCATAATATTAGATATAAAGTTACAGGTGATGATGCAATTAAATTAGCTTTCCAGTCTAAACCTAAAAAACTGGGAGTAAACCTAGGTGTAAATATTCGGATAGCGAGCTATGCAGGAATTAATGAAAATACAGTAGCAGTTATTCGCAGAGTATTAGCCAACGCGGAAAAAAAATATTTGGCAAAGCTTTTACCTGTGCCAATTTCAATTCTGGGAGAGAAATCGGATTTCTCCTCACTTAAATTGTTGCTTAATAAAGATATTCCTATAGAAGAACAAAGAACTCTTAATTCACCAGAACTGGTTATTGGCCAGGTTGGCCGTTGTCGTATTGTAGTTACTGGTAGCTATCATGCCGGTGTGTTTGCTTTATCTCAGGGTATTAGCGTGGTTGCAATTATTGCTTCCGAATATTACCGTCATAAATTTGAAGGCTTGGGAAGTCAGTTTTTGAAGGGGTGCTACATTATCGACCAAAATAAACAAAATTTTGAAGGTGAACTAAATAACGCTATTGGTAAAGCGTGGGGAGAAGCTGAAAACCTGAGAGAACAGCTGTTAGAAAGAGCCCAACTTCAAATTGATGAAGCAGAATTGGCATATGATGGTTTTGTGTCTGGGATTGTTTGCAAATAAAATGATATTTATGGTGATTTGTCAATGGTAGCTATAAACCCTTTAACCTCAGTATTAATGCCCGTCTACAATGCAGAAAAATACATTAGAGCAGCCACAGAAAGCATATTAAGCCAAACTTTTACTGATTTTGAATTTATTATTATAAATGACGGTTCTACTGATGGGACGCTGGATATATTGGAAGAGTATGCTCAACAGGATAGACGAATTCGCCTAATAAGCAGAGAAAATAAAGGTTTGGTAGCCACTTTAAATGAAGGCGTTGGGTTAGCTAAAGGGTCTTTAATTGCAAGAATGGATGCGGATGATATCGCTTTACCAGAAAGGTTTCAGCAGCAGATTGATTTTTTAAATACACATGAAGAGACTGTTTGTGTAGGTGGGTGTGCAATCATTATTGATGAGAGCGGTAGGGAATTAACATTGCTCAAGGTACCAGCGAATGATGAGAAGATACAGGAAGAATTGCTTAAAGGGCATGCATCTGTTTTTCACCCTGCAGTGATGTATCGTAAAAAATCGGTTCAACAAGTGGGCTTATATAGAAAAGACTTTTATCCAGCTGAAGACTTGGATTTATGGTTAAGGTTAGGTGAGCAGGGTAAAATTGCTAATTTAAACACTACAGTTATTAAGTATCGTTTTCTTTCAAATTCAATTAGTGGTCGTATGGCAAAACAGCAGAATGATGCAGCAAGAGCCGCCACTGAAACTGCCTGGGAACGCCGAGGTGTTTTGGGTAATTTTGAAGCAACTGGAGAGTGTCGAACTGATGAAAGTAAGCAATCGCAATATTCATTGGTATTAAAATTTGGCTGGTGGGCATTTAATTATAAAAATAAAGGGACAGCTATACATTATGGACTTAAAGCCATTAAATTACAGCCACTTGATAAGAATAGTTGGGTGCTGTTGATTTGTGCAATTTTTAAATCTACCTAAGTGCTAAGGAGTCAAAGCCATGTCAATTGTTGTGTCGATTATTATGCCAATGAAAAATGCTGAAGAGTATGTTCATGAGGCTATTATGTCAATTTTAAATCAAAAGTTTAAAGATTTTGAATTGATAGTTGTAGATGATGGGTCAACAGACAGAAGTAGGGATATTGTTGAGTCGATAGAGGATAGCAGAGTTAATATCATTTCTGGGAATGAAACTGGTGCAGCTGATGCTTTTAACTTAGCATTAAATTTAGTTAAAGGGAAATATGTATCAAACTGTGATGCTGATGATTTATATACAATTGACAGGTTGATAGGGCAGGTGGAGTGGTTAGATAGCAACGATGATTATGCTGCTATTTGTGGGAATTATTCTTCAATGGATGAGAAAGGTCGGATTGTTTCTCATTTTGAATGTGGTCTTAAAGGTGAAGATATTTCTAAAGAATTGTTATCAGGTAAAACCCGAACGAGTTTTTGTACATTTGTAACAAGATGTGAAGTGTTACGCGACTTGCAAGGTTATCGAAGTTATTTTATTTCTGCATATGATATTGACCTTCAACTACGGTTAGCGGGAGGTGGATATAAAGTTTGGTTTGAGCCTGAGAATACTTATTTATATAGGTTGCATAATAGTTCTATTACACATACACAAGGATCAAATAAAAGAGAATTTTATGAGGCTACAGCGAGGACATTTTTAGAACAGCGATTAAGTAAGGGTGCTGATCAATTGCAATATGGTGTTCCTCCTATACCACCAGTAGGTGACAATAAACCTAAAAAGAGTAATGAGCAAATTGTAGGATATTTGGTGGGTGAATCATGGTCTTTACATGCTAAAAAACAGAAAAAACCAGCTTTGCTTATGGCATTTAGAGCTTGTAAAAAAATGCCGATGGATTGGCGTGTGTGGAAGAATATTTTTATGGTTTTGGTAAAAAGATAATATGAAAATTACTTTTGTCGTGCCTGCTCTTAATTTAACGGGTGGTATTCGTGTTGTATCTACTTATGCTGATATGTTGGCAAAAAAAGGACATACAGTGACGGTTGTTTCACCAAACCAAAAAAAACCTACAGCCAAAGAAAAAATAAAATCAGTATTAAAGTGGAAGCAATATAGATTTGAGTCAGGGTTTAATACGTCATTTTTTGATAAAGCAATTTATGTAGTGAAAGTTCTGGATAAATACCGGCCCGTTGTTAGTGATGATGTTCCCGACGCTGATGTAGTCATTGCTACTTTTTGGAGTACAGCTGAATGGGTCGCTGATTTTCCTGAAATAAAGGGAAAAAAGATTTATTTCATTCAGCATTATGAAGTTCACCCTTGGCTGCCTATTGAGCGAGTCAAAGCAACATTACAATTGCCCTTTTATAAAATAGTAGTAGCCCAATGGATTGCAGATGTTTTGAAAAAAGAGTATGGAGAAGAGAGTACTGTTATTAATAATGCTGTCGACCATAAATTTTTTACCTCCCCTGTAAGAAAGAAAAATAAGCAAGTTAAATTTTGTATGATGTATTCCCAAAGGTCATACAAGGGCAGTCAATTTGCATTTGAATGCTTTAAACAATTACATGAACAGTACCCAGCAACTAAACTAATAGCCTTTGGGATAGAAAGTATTGAAAATGTAGTTGGATTACCTAATGGTGCAGAATATTTTTACCAACCAGAACAAGATAGAATTCGGGATATTTATAGTCAATGTGATGCTTATTTATTTACAAGTAGTGTAGAAGGTTTCGGATTACCAATTCTAGAAGCCATGGCATGTCGAACACCAGTTATAGGTACAGAATGTGGGGCCGCCCCTGATTTGCTTAAATCTGGAGGTGGAGTGTTAATAGATATTGGTGATAAGGACGCTTTATTATTTGCTATGGTAAAACTTTATAACTTGAATGAGAAGGCGTGGGAGTTAATGTCTAAGCTTGCTTATAATGAGGCCATTTCTCATCAATGGGAAGATAAGACTGAAGAGTTTGAATGTGTATTAAGTAACCATAATAGCTAAGATAAGTAATTGGCTTTATGATTTAGGAGGTCTAATCCAGCCTTAGTACGACAATGTAAAACAAAGCTAACAATCAGTGAGGTTCAGTATGTTGGGTCAAGAGAAAAAGTATTAATGGACGAATTGGCTTATGATTTATATAAAATTAAGAAATTATATATTTGACTCTTATAGGTGCTAACTTCTTATGAAATTAAGGTATTTCAAAAATAGGTATGATAAAAAAAATAATAAAATTATTAGCTCTTAAAACTGGGAAATTTAAAAAGTTGTATGTGAAATTATGTTCGCCTTCAGGCTACGAATATGCAAACTTTGAACGGAAATGGGGAAAATACTATTCAATAGGTAATGATTGTGCAATTTGGCCTTACACTAATGTCACGAACCCTGAATATACGAGATTAGGTAATAATGTCATGTTAACTGCATGTACTATTCTGGGGCATGATGGCTCAATAGCAGTTTTAAATAAAGCGTATGGTAAAAAATTAGACCGAGTTGGCAAGGTTGATATAAAAGATAATGTATTTGTTGGTCATGCAGCTATCATTCTTCCTGGCGTTACTATTGGCCCAAATGCGATTGTTGCCGCAGGTGCAGTTGTAAACAGGGATGTTCCTGTAGGAGCTATAGTTGGTGGCGTTCCTGCTAAAGAAATAGGTAGGGTTGATAATTTGGTCGAAAAGTTAGAAAAGCAAACTGAATTATTACCATGGTCAGATATTATAAAAAAACGTGAAGGTGATTATGACCCTGATTTAGAACCCATTCTAAAAAAAATGAGAACGAATTATTTTTTTAATTAATTATTGGAGATTATAAGCTTTAGTTCTTTTTAATACATTAAATAATAAATATAATTATTTCCTTACGACCTTGATGAAACAATAAATAGTATATAAATCCAAATAAGTATAATGTTGACTACAAATAAATATCAGCTTGCTATTGTTATTATAAATTATAAAACGCCCCAGTTAACAATTGATTGTTTGAATTCATTATTACCAGAAATAATGTCTTTAAATATAAAGGTGGTTGTGGTAGATAATGCATCTAAAGATCATTCGTATAAATTGATTAAGAAATGGATCAATAAGCAAGATGCTTCAGAACAAATGGAACTGATCAAATCAAGTGAAAATACAGGGTTTTCTGGTGGTAATAATATTGGTATTCAGGCGACTGAAGCAGAATATTATTTACTGTTGAACAGTGACACCTTAGTCCGTCCTGG
>ENA-OSET01003870-OSET01003870.1-sediment-metagenome-genome-assembly--contig:-NODE-3870-length-13492-cov-3.224748_pt1 | contig 13492 bp, 6 predicted proteins | sample MGYA00237882_ERZ534229 | MGnify/ENA primary metagenome ERZ534229 (study PRJEB26408, sample SAMN06266212) | sediment metagenome | isolation source: Hudson Canyon methane seep mesocosm | place: USA:Hudson...
TCCCGTTTTAGTGGTTGATGAATATTATTTTCATTACCAGCCGTCTTTTGAGCAAGGGCTGGGGTGGAACGGTAATTTAAGCAGTCTAAAGGGAAAAACTTATGGTGCCAATAAAGGTGATGATGTCAGCGCTTATAAAAAAGCCGGGATAACGGTTAAATACGCAAGAGTGACTGCTTTATTAAAGCAATTGCAGCAAGGAAAGCTGGATATAATACGCGAACCTGAAATAACCCTTAACAATTTAGTCAATCGTTTTTTTCCAGATCAATCATCCTTATTCGTAAAACAGGAACCAAAAGCAGGTGTTATGCCTATGGGCATTGTTTTTAATACAAGCCATACCGATGGCAAAAAAACGGCAAAACAGTTTCAAGCCGGTTTAAATAAATTAATTACCAGTGGCCGCTATCAAGAAATTTTGCACCAGCATTTAGGGGAACAAGTCAATATAGAACACTTTGTTAAACAGTTAAAAGGTAAATACTAGGTATTGAGTATGTACAAAAGAGTAAGCAATTGCATCAAATACATTGTCAGGCTTTTAGCGCTTGCCCTGTTATTTACTCCCTGTGTTAACTCCGCCGCTGAGCTTATTCAATTTGATGCGAATGAAAGTCCACCCTACTGGTCAGCAAATATGGAAGGGCAAGGTTTGTGTGGAGAGATCTTACATGCCTTATCTAAAGAAACCGGGTTAACTGCAAAAATCAACTTTAAACCACTTAAGCGCTTAATTGAAGACACCAAAAATAATGATTTGGGTAACCCTCTTTTTTATATTGAAACTCAGGACTTTGCAGGCATTATTCCAATAGCCCTGTACCAGATTTCTTTTTATTACTACAAACCAAACCATCCTAAACAAATAACACTAAATAACCTGAACGATCTAAAAAAGTACAAAATTGGCATTTTAAAAGGTACTTTAATTGACCAGCTGGCCTTTGAACAATTAGGCATAGTTTTTGAAAGCAGTTACAAGCAGAGCTCTATTTTTAAAAAACTCAAATTGGGGCGGATTGACTTGGCCATAGAGATAAACTTAATTGCTCAACAACTTATTAACCAGCTATACCCCGAACAATCTCACAACTTTGCTCACATCTCAATTTCTGAAAAGCCCTCAGCGATTGCACTGATGATTAACGAAGAAATGCCCGATGCTAAAAAAATAGTTCAACGCTATCGTGAAGCCTTAACACGTTTAATTGCTAAAGGGCGTTACCAACAAATACTAGAAAAGTATTATATAAAGACTCCAATTCCCATCAACTGGTATTCAGAATTAGCTCGTTATGATCGTTTATATAATTTCGACTTAAGCGAATGAAAATTAAATTCAGCATAAAAACAAAAATTACGGCGAGTGTATTATTTGTTGTTATCTCTGTTTTAGGCACACATGCAGGTACTCTTTTTTTTCAAACACAGTATTTTTTGAATAGTGATCTTGAACATCGCTCAGAGAGGATAATGCAGCGCTTGACAGAAAATTTAAGACTGCCTTTATGGGAGTTAGATAAAAACTGGGTGTATAAGATTCTGCTTACTGAAATGGCTGATGAAGATGTTTATGCAATTAGTGTTATTGGTGCTGAAAACCTTAATGTGGCCATGATGCGTAACCAAGAGTGGCAAATAGTAAGAGGAAATCCGCCTGAAATAATTCAAAAAGGTTTCATAGTCAAGCAAACCAAAATATTACGTAATAATGAAGAAATTGGACAACTCAGACTTTCATTAAGTAAAAAGTTAGTTGTTCAACAGCTTAAGCAAGGAGTATTTAAAAACTTAATCAGTACCGCTATTTTAATCACTTCAATTGTTATTTTCCTGGCCTTATTATTGAAATGGATTGTCATCAAACCTTTACATACCATTTCTACTGCTGCGCAAGCTGTTGCCAGAGGACATTATGAAGATAAGCTGATAGTTAAAGGGAATGATGAAATAAGCATGTTGATGAGATATTTTGAGCATATGCGACAAAATATCAAATTAAGAGAGCATGAGCGTGATGGCGCAATAAAAGCTTTAGAAAACTCAAAAAATGAATTATTAAAATTAAATAACAATTTAGAATCACGAGTCATCGAGCGAACAGCTGCTTTAAAAAAAAGTAACCATCATTTTCAAGAACTCAGTATAGCTTATGAAAAAGCAAAGAATGCAGCCGAGTCATCTAACAGGTCAAAAAGCATTTTTTTATCCAACATGAGTCACGAATTACGTACCCCCATGAATGCAGTCTTAGGTTTTTCACGCATATTATTGGATGATAAAAAAATTACCACAGAACAAAAAGAAAGCCTCGACATTATTAATCGAAGCGGTAGTCATTTGCTTAATTTGATTAATGGTATTTTAGATATGGCCAAAATTGAATCAGGCCGAATGCAGGTTGAATATAAACCTTTTGATTTAGCATTATTGATTCAGGATGTAATTAATATGATGCACGAACGTGCCGAAAAAAAAGGCATAGATTTATATATCGACCAAACATCGTCCTTTCCACGTGCTATAGATAATGATGAAGGAAAATTACGTCAAATCCTGGTAAATTTGTTAAGTAATGCGATTAAATGTACCGATACTGGACACGTTATTTTACGTTTAAAAACCGATAAAGAAAGTTTAAATCAAGCTGTTATTTGCTTTGAAGTTGAAGATACTGGCCGTGGAATCAGTAAAGAACACTTACCTACAATCTTTACAGCTTTTATCCAAGTTGGGGAACAAGCTGAGCAAACAGGTACAGGCTTAGGTTTAGCTATCACACATGAATTTGTTAAATTATTAGAAGGTCAAATTTCTGTTGAAAGTAAACTAGGCAAAGGGAGTATTTTTAAAGTCTATATCCCGGTCGTTAAATTGGATGAACAACATATATTAAGCATTGCCCCCAAAACAGAAAATAAAATTATTGGCTTGCTCTCCGAACAAGACAATTATCGCATTCTGGTTGTTGAAGACCAGTTGGAGAATCGCTTGCTATTACACAGGTTACTTGAATCCGTTGGCTTTCAAGTTATTGAAGCCATTAATGGCCTGGAGGCAATAGAAAAGTTTGCCCAGTATAGTCCGGATTTTATCTTTATGGACAGACGGATGCCCGTTATGGACGGCATCATAGCCACAAAAAAAATAAGGGGTTTAGCGGGAGGTAAAGAGATCCCAATTGTTGCCGTGACAGCATCAGTTTTTGAGCAAGAACGTTCAGTTCTAAAGGAGGCAGGTTTCAATGAAATCATTAACAAACCTTATAAAGATGAAGAAATATTTAACTGCATGGAAAAATATTTAGACATAAGGTATCTATACGAGGGCAATAAAACTTCAAACGAATCGATCGTAAAACATGAGGTTAATACTAATAATATTAAAAAACTACCCTCCGATCTAATTAATGATTTAATATTTTCTGCAAATAGTTTAGATGTAGAATTAACATTGGAACAGATCGCTAAAATTGAAGTATTAGATCCTGTACTGGCAAACAGTTTAAAGCAATTAGTTGATCATTTTAACTTTGAGAAAATCATCGCCTTAGTAGAACAAAAATAAAACTAACCCATCAAGTTATGGTACAAATTTATAACCTGCTCAGCAATTTCATGATGACTACTATATAACACCCCTCGATGATTCATAAAGCTTGAGTCAGGTCGATTTAAATCTAAAGGTCGACCCTGTATATCACTCACCACGGCCCCAGCCTCTGCAAAAAGACAGGCTGTTGCAGCGTAATCCCACAAACTCCCCCCCCCTGTTTCCGGTTTTGGAAATTTAAAATAGCAGGCTGGATTTTTTTCCAATACCCAACTCGCATTCATAACAGCACCACCATATAAAATATTGTTAACGCCACAATACCCCAGTTTTGTTGCTATATTTTCAAGTTCAGTAAGCGTTTGATCGAACAAATGATGCTGCTTGAAACTTCGGTCAGAAATGAATGTTAAAGATTGTTCTGATAAGGCTAAATTAGACTTCCATGCCCAGGGTTTACCATTTCGTAAAGCGCCATGGCCTTTTATTGCCGAATAAAGCGTCTGTTCAACAGGATCATAAATCACCCCAATATAAGGTGTGCCATCACTGCAGACCAGAGCTATTGATACAGAATAACCAGCAGTGGATTCAACAAAAGGAAGCGTGCCATCCAAAGGGTCGATACACCAGAAAAAATCTTTCTTCAATCGCTGAAAATCATCAGGACTTTCTTCTGTTAGTAGAGCCAGATCATAGCGCTCGCAAGTCGGAAGCAGTCTCTGCAAAATAAGCTGTTGAGCTAATAGATCTACCTCAGTAACTACTTGTGATGCAAGACTTTCACCGGCCTTTTTAGTGTTAACAGTCACTGGGGTATTTGAGTTTTCTGAGATGACTTTTCCAGCTTGATAAGCAGCCGAAATGGCACATTGACTTAACAAAACAAAATCACTGGAAACAAGTTTCATACTGGCAACCTAGATTGTTTCATTTAACTTAGCCAGTACCTCACGCGCCAGACCTTCACTATAACCGTTAATTTTCCAATGATCAGGACTCCATCCTTTTAAAAATCGATGAAAGTCTGTCCATGCCACTGGGTATAAGGCCCGCCAGTCACGTTCAATAGCATCACCATCCATAGTCTGATGTTGTTTTTTTAATGCCTGTTTTAGCGTGTAAAAATAAAAATCTAACAGCTCAGACTCGCATTGTTGGCACTCATCCTCATCTAAACAGCTACCGATAAAGTAAGCGACATCTTTAATGCCACAGCCACCACCAACATATTGAAAATCAACTGCAGCAACGCTTTGACCATTTTGAGAAAAACAAAAATTCGCTAACTTGGCATCTCCATGAACAAAGGTCTGAAAGGGACTGTTTTTTAATTTCTGATCAATTAATATCGCCGCTTGTTTTAACTCTGGATCATTCAATGCTTTAAGTTCATCTGGACGAGTATCTAAATGCCAGTAGGTTCCTATATCCCATAAACCTTCAGGTTTTTTCCCCATAAATGTCGCATGAAAATTGGCTAACCACGAAAGACAGGTTTTTATCTCAGTCATAGACACTGACGTTCTACGCCCTGAAAACCCACTCTCATCCAGATCCTCAAGCACTATAAAAACTTCATTTTTATCAGAAGTAAGTGCCAGGCAATGCGGAACCCTGCTATCTTCACCACAAAGCTTATTCCACTGTTGATACCAGGCCATTTCAACCTGATAAGATTTTAATTTCCTTTGGTGAGATAAGTCTGTATTCCAGCCACGAGGGTGTTGAATTAGATTTGAAAACTGAACATGTTTAACCACTACATTTTGCATCGGTGAGTCTATCAATCCATAGCGTACAATCTTTCCATAGCCACTCCATAAACTCTGAATCACTTCAATTTCAAATAGTGATTTTGCCTTTGTTGCCTTAAGAAGGATGGTTTGAAAATGGTTGTTCAGCATAGAGAGTATAATCTCAATTAATAGTTAGAAGTCGATATCTATTTAGATATTTTAAATTAAAAAACTTTTTATTACTTTAACTTTGTTTTTTTTCTATGAGTTGGCTACACTGTGATTAATTGCCTATAAGAAAAAGGGTTATACAATGGAGACGATAGAGCCAAAGCCAACCCTACCCTACTATACTTTACTGGAATTATTGGGCGATAGTCTTAATTCTTCAATTTATAAAGCCGTCTCAAAAGAAAATCCTGATAATTTTTTTATCATTAAAATCTTAAAACGACCTATTAATAACGAAAACCAGCGTCGCTATCTTGTTCAAAAAGTTGAAAGACTAAAAATCATTCATGATCCACACGTAATAATTCCACAAAGCTTTGAACACTTTAGTGACACTCAATTTATAGTACGTCATTATTTCCCAGGAAAACCTCTTAATACTTTCCTTGCTGAACAGCAGAAAACATCACTGACAGACTTTTTTAATATTGCCAGTGAATTAACCCTGGCCATCAATGCAATACATGAGGCTGGTATCGTACATGGTGGAATCAAACCTAATAATATTCTGATTCAGGAAGGAACACATACCATTCGAATAGTCGACTTTTTAAACCCTGTCGATATTCAGGAAATCAGCCATTTCATCTATGACCAACGCTTTGTTGAAGGCACTTTAGCTTATACCTCTCCAGAACAAACAGGCCGTATTAATCATCGAGTTGAATTTTCCACTGATATTTATTCCTTAGGCATCATATTTTATCAGTTATTAACCGGTAGCTTACCTTTTACCAGTACAGATCCCCTCGAATTGATTCATTCGCATTTAGCTCAAGAAGCTTCCCCTGTAAATCAGGTCAATCCTCAGGTTCCAAAAATGCTGAGTAAAATTATCGCTAAAATGTGTTTAAAAGAACCTGAAAAACGATATCAAACGGGGGTGGGGTTGTATGCAGATATACGTCAATGTGCCGATGACTATAATCAGACTGAGCAGGTACAGCCTTTTATACTGGGTTTAAGAGATCATACTAGACGAGTCATTTTTATTTCTAAAATGGTAGGTAGAGATAAGGAAGCGCAAGCAGTCATTGATAATTACTCACAACTGGTATCAGGCAAAGGCTTTCATTCGGCTTTCATTTCTGGCTTACCTGGCATTGGTAAAACTCGCTTGATTCAAGAATTACAACAGCCTTTAATCGAAAACAAAGGCTATTTTACCTCTGGAAAATTCGATCAATATCAAAAAAACATTCCTTATAGCTCTTTAATTCAGGCTTTTCGTAACCTGATTCGTACTTTTTTAACCGAAAGTGATACGCGTGTTAAGGAGTGGAAAGAACAAATTTTACTCGCACTAGGGAAGCAAGGAAAAGTAATTACTGATGTCATTCCTGAGTTAACCATTCTACTTGGTCCCCAACCCGATGTAGCAATTTTACCCCCTGTAGAAGCAAGAAACCGCTTTAATAATTTATTTGGCGCTTTTCTTGGCTGTTTAAGCAGAGAACAAAACCCTTTAGTCTTATTTATTGATGACTTGCAATGGTGTGACAGTGCCACCTTTGATTTTTTACAACATATATTTGCCAATGCTGAAGATTACCCTCATCTTTTTTTTATTGGTGCTTACAGACACAATGAAGTTGATCAGTCACACCCCCTGGTCTTTTTACTCAGAGCCATTAAAGCCTGGGGACAAAAGCCTCAAGAATTACAAATAGGCCCCTTAGATAAGCAGGCATGTCACGACATGGTTGCTTATATTTTAGACTTACCGTTACAGCAGACTAAGCACCTGGCTATTTTTCTTGCTCAATTAACGGAGGGCAACCCCTTATTTGTCAGCGAAAGTTTGTCCTGGCTGAACGGTGAAGAACTACTACTGTTTAATGAAAAGGGGCAATGGGGCTGGGACATGGATAAAATCCGTCACTCCAATATGCCCACTACAGTCGTTGATATGTTTGGTTCTAAAGTTCAACGTTTAGAACAGGAAACACTTGAGATTGTTAAGATTTGTGCCTGTATGGGCAACCGTTTTGCCGCTGAAGATATCGCATTAATTCACGATATTGAACTGCGGGCTTTGTTTGAGTACTTAAAACCCGTTTTGACCTTAGGGCTGTTTATTGAAAGCAAAACTGAATTTCAATTTGTTCACGATAGAGTTCAGGAAGCCGTTTTAAGATTAATTCCTCCTGAACAGCGTCGCCTGATTCACTGGCAGGTCGGCTGGCATTTATTAGGGGATAAAGCGCTCGATGCTGAACTTGAAAATCAAGACAACTTATTTACCATCGCCGCACATTTAAATCTGGGCTGTCCAGACGATATCTCTACCGAAGACATTTTGAAAGTGGCACAGATCAATCTCTGTGCTGGCAATAAGGCACTTAATGCCTTGGCAACCCAGGCGGCAAATGAATACTATGGTGATGGCCTTAAATTATTATCAGAACAAGCCTGGAGTAATCACTACACATTAATGTATCGATTACACCAAAAACTGGCAAAAACCGAGCTCATGTGTGGCCGATATGAAGCATCTGAAATTCTACTTAATGAGTTGTTACAACGAGCTGTTGATGATTTGGACAGAGCAGAAGCTTTAGCAGAACAAACAACCTCTCTATCCTCAATTGGCGACTTTATCAAAGCAATTGATACAGCTAACAGAGGGCTGGCATATTTTGATAAAGCAATACCAGAAAAAGATGAAATAGCTCAGCAGCAGTTACAAACATTAATGCAATCAATTGATGAAGAATATAATGATGTTTGGAGTAGCATTCTTAACATGCCATTTACTGATGATAGAAAAAGTAAAGTCGAACTGGTTTTTTATAGCGAATTGATTCCTGACTTATATATGTCGGGACTAGTCCCTCAGCTATATCTATCAGCAGCCCAATCAACTTTGCATTGTTTAAAGGGGGGGATGGATGAATCTGTCATCTATTCCTTTTCAATTATGGGATTAAACCTGGGAGAACAAGGCCAATTTGAAAGTGCTTTTCGCTATCAGGATCTAGCACATGACCTCTGTGCCCGGTATCCGGATACTTTTGGTGCAACACGAGGTATAAACGGTATAGTCTGGTGTAATATGCATTCTCGCAGTCACCCTAAAGACATTATTGATTACTGTCGAAAAGGTATTCAATGTGGTAAGAATTGTGGTGATCTCTATAATGCAGGCTTATCCTACGGGCCTTTAATGTGGAATCTGCAAGTTCATGGCAATGACTTTAATAACATAAAAGAAGTTGCAAAAGAGTGTCTGGAATTTTCCGAAAAGAACCAACTGTCATTTTCAGTCGGTTTAGCAGAAGCTGTTCAGGCTGGCTGGGTTGAACCGATGAAAAATTCACGAGCTGTTGCTATACCGATGGAGGAAAAACTAGCTTTATGGGAAAGCCGTAATCATGTCGCCTCCGCCGGCAGTTATTTCGTGTTACTCGGTATTAGTCATTATTATTTTGGACGTTACCAGGAGGCGAATGACTGTCTGGGCACTGTACAAAAGTTTCTGACAGGAATGACCGACAATGTATTAAAAAGGCAATGGTATGCCTTCCAGATACTCAATGCTTTACGCAATACAGCTGAATCAACAGAATCTAAACAGCAATTACAGAACCGATTAAGCCCTCTTTTACAACAACTGGAAACATGGGCAGAACTCGGCCCGTTGTTAAAACCCTATCTGGCTTTATGCCACGCCGAATGGAGCCGATATTTTACTGACTCTAATGATACGGGTATGTATTATATGCAGGCGATTGAACAAGCACGAGTGCAAAACTATATTTTTTTAGATGGTTTTATTAATGAGTTATTTGCTGAATGGCTCATACAAAAACACTGGCTTAGCAATCAACAGTATTTAATTCAAGCACTGCGTCTTTATCAGAACTGTGGCTATAAGGGTAAAGAAATCCAATTACTGGAAAAATACCCTGGCGTTTTAAAAGACCAATCAGAACGACCCACCGATGAATCACAGAGTTTTGAAGAAGATTTAACCTTACCTGATCTTGATGTCGATTATCTAATTAAATCTTCACTGGCATTGTCAGCTGAGATTAATCAAGAACAACTGCTGTCAAAAATTATGAATGTAGTTTTAGAATGTTCAGGTGCTCAACAGGGTTTTTTATTACAGAAACAGGATGACGACTGGCTTTGCATAAGTGAAAAACAAGTTAATCAGAAAGTGTCAAAAAACACTTTGCCCGCCCCATTAAAAGACATGATCAATATATGCCAGGGTATTGTGCATTATGTGACTAGAACTCAAGAGAGTGTGGTGTTAGCCGATGCTCTTGAGTCTTTAGAGTTTAAAAATTTACCTGAGGTTGCGGACTACTCAATACGTTCTTTATTATGTGTTCCGGTGATGCGCCAGGCTGATCTGGTAGGAATACTGTATCTGGAAAATCGTTTATCACCCGATATATTTACTGCTAACCGAGTACGAATGATTCAACTATTAAGCATGCAAATGGCTATTTCCATTGAAAATGCCCATCTGATTTCAGAAATAAGTCAATTCAATAGAGAACTAGAACAACGGGTTCAGGAAATATCACTAAAAAATAGAGAAAAAGACCATTTATTGATTCAACAATCAAAATTAGCAACCATGGGAGAAATGATCAATAATATTGCACATCAGTGGCGACAGCCTCTAAACGCCTTAAGTTTATTATTTGGAAACCTGCAGGATGCTAAACAGTTTGATCAGCTCAGTACTGAATATCTTGATCAACAAATCGAAAATGGTTTTGCCTATATAGAAAAAATGTCCAATACCATTAACGACTTTAGGGATTTTTTCAGCCCCAATAAGGTACGTGAAGTGTTTAGTGTACGACAGGCTGTTGAAGATGCAATAACGCTGGTGGAGTCCAGTTTTAAGGCGCATAGTATTCAAATTGAGATAGATATGCCACAAGACATCAAACTTTATGGCATCCTCAACGAATATGCTCAGGTCGTATTAAATTTGTTAACCAATGCCAAAGAAGCTATTCTTAGCAAAAAGCCTACTGGCTTGATTCAAGTCAGTTTGTCAACTCGACAGAGCAAAGTCTATTTAACAGTGTTAGATAGTGGCGGTGGAATTAATGAAGACATTCTGAGTCATATCTTTGAACCTTATTATTCGACTAAGGAAGGCGGAATGGGCATAGGCTTGTATATGTCTAAAATGATTATTGAAGGTAGTCTGAATGGTCAAATTGAGGTCTGTAATAAACAGGAAGGTGCTGAGTTCTCAATTGTGGCTCCTATTCTTTCTGAAAATACAGATTACCAAAAATAACCCAGGCCAATAGAGATATGGAGTAATATTTGATGACAAATGCTGAACAAACAAATAATTCAGACATACTCTATTTGAGATCACTTAGTATTCTCTATGTAGAAGACGAAGATGAAGTTAGAGATCAATTAAAAACGTATTTAGAAAGACGTTGTCGTAAGGTCTATACGGCAGCAAATGGTAAAAAAGGCCTGGAAGCCTATAATAAATACAACCCCGATATCGTTGTTACTGATATTCTGATGCCAATTATGGATGGTTTAATCATGTCTGAAAAAATTCAGGCTATTAATCCACGAGCCCCCATTATTATTATTACAGCTTTTGAAGAACCCCGTTATTTTCATCAAGCCATTGAGCTTGGTGTTCATCAATATGTTAACAAGCCTGTTAAGTTACCCATCCTTGAGCAATCCTTGCTTAAATGTGCCAGAGTACTTAGGGCCGAAGCTGCTTTAAAAGAAATAGAAGAACGTTATAAAGTATTATTTAAATTATCACATATCGCTATCTCAGTTGCTGATGCCGATCATAAATCACAGCATTTAATTCTAGACAAAGCCAGTACTAGTCAGTCCGTTGAAGGAGGCTTAGTTGATTGTAATGATGCCTTCCTGGAGTTGATCGGTTACAAGAATTTTAAAGATCTGCAGCAACAAGAATATAATATTTATTCATTGATGACGGATGCATCTGCAAAACTTTTTAATGAGTTAGTACATGAGGAATTATTAGTAAAAGGCTTTACCAGTGAATTTGAACTTGAGTTACTTAGCCAGGAAAAAATAAAAATCCCAGTGATAGGCCAACTGATCTTGCGTTACTCAGATTCAGGGGAACCGATAGAGATCTGGATGGTGATGAGAGATATCAGGGAACGGCGAAAAATTGAGGAAAAGTTACGCTTATCGGCAAAAGTATTTGAATCATCTAAAGACGCTATTATTATTAGTGACCATGATAATAAGATAATTTCTGTTAACCAGGCATTTAATGAAATAACCGGTTATGAAAGCAAAGAAGTGATTGGTAAAAACCCTAATATTCTTCAATCTGGTCGACATGACAAAGAGTTTTATCAAAAACTATGGGCTGACTTGATATCAAAAGGCTATTGGCAGGGAGAAATATGGAATCGACGAAAGAATGGTGAAATTTATCCTGAATGGATTTCAGTTAGCCTGGTTTATGATGATGCCAACGAAGTTTCACATTTTATTGCTATCTTTAGTGATATTTCTGATATTAAAACATCTGAGGCTCATATTGAGTTTTTAGCAAATTATGACCCATTAACCCAATTACCAAATCGACGCTTGTTTATTGACAGGCTAGACCAAGCGATTAAATTGGCAGACCGAGAACAAAGTAAACTGGCCGTCCTTTTCTTTGATCTGGATCATTTTAAAACAATTAATGATTCATTAGGACATAGTATCGGTGATCAAATGTTGATCGAAGTCGGTACACGTATTAGTCAATGTATGCGCGAAATAGATAGCGTATCACGCCTGTCAGGCGATGAATTTGCAGCACTCATTACAGATATTTCTGATATCGGTGATGTTATTACTGTCGTCAGCAAAATTATTGAAGCTATTCGTAATCCCTTCAAAATCAAGAACTATGAATTACACGTTACCATTAGTATTGGCATTAGTGTTTATCCTGATGATGGAAAAACTTATGAAATACTACTACAAAATGCAGATACCGCGATGTATTGCGCTAAAAGTAGTGGCCGCGATAATTTTGAATTTTTCTCGCCATCCATGAGTACACAAGCCTTAGAAAGACTGGCTTTAGAAAGCAGTTTGCGTAAAGCTGTTAAAAATAATGATTTATTAGTTTATTATCAGCCCCAGATAAATGTAGATTCTGGAAAAATTGTGGGTATGGAAGCTTTATTACGCTGGCCACACCCTGAAATGGGTATGATCCCACCAGACAAGTTTATCCCTCTGGCTGAGGATACCGGACTCATTATACCTATTGGAAAATGGGTATTAGCTGAAGCTTGCCGTCAAAACAAAGCATGGCAACAACAAGGTCTAACGCCTGTACCCGTCGCGGTTAACTTATCCGCTGTACAGTTCAGACAACATAACTTATTAGAAATAGTACAGGAAACACTAATCGAAACAGATTTGAACCCTCGTTTTTTAGAATTAGAATTAACAGAAAGCCTATTAATGGACTGTTCCGAATATAACGTGACCTTATTAAAAGAGTTTAGAAGATTAGGTGTGCAGCTATCGATTGATGATTTTGGTACTGGCTATTCATCCCTTAGTTATTTACAACGCTTTCCCATTAATAAACTGAAAATCGACCGTTCATTTTGTTTGGGTATTCCAAAAGATAAACATAATGCCTCAATTACCAGCGCCATCATTAGTTTAGGGCATGATTTGGATATGTGCGTCATTGCTGAAGGGGTGGAAGATGAAAAACAGTTTAATTTTTTACAAGCACAACAATGTGACGAGATTCAGGGCTATTTATTTAGTAAACCCGTTCCAGCTAAGGAAATGGAAAAACTGTTGCTTAAAGGGGTCATAAAAACTTAGTTATAAAACTTCATGGTTATAAACAAACCACAGGCTAAATCGTAATTAGGAAAAAAACTAACTAATTTACAAAAAGGAAGTGAGGCTTTAGAGGCTGTGAAAGTATTCGAGAAAACCACTAA
>ENA-OSET01003871-OSET01003871.1-sediment-metagenome-genome-assembly--contig:-NODE-3871-length-13488-cov-3.192529_pt1 | contig 13488 bp, 15 predicted proteins | sample MGYA00237882_ERZ534229 | MGnify/ENA primary metagenome ERZ534229 (study PRJEB26408, sample SAMN06266212) | sediment metagenome | isolation source: Hudson Canyon methane seep mesocosm | place...
CAATACCAACTTGTCTGCGGTGTATCGCTTGAGCAAGGCGTGTCTGCGCGGAATGATGAAAGCCCGCTGGGGTCGAATCATTAACATCAGCTCGGTAGTGGGTGAGATGGGTAACGCTGGGCAGTCTAACTATGCGGCAACAAAAGCGGGTGTGGCGGGATTTGCACGATCCTTAGCCAAAGAGGTAGGCTCTCGTGGAATTACAGTGAATACGGTGGCGCCAGGTTTTATTGATACGGACATGACTAAGGTTCTGACCGACGATCAAAAAGACGTGATGCTGAAACAAATTCCGCTGGCGCGTTTGGGTCAGCCGGAAGAGATCGCAGCGGTCGTCAGTTTTCTAGCTGGGGACACTGGGGGCTACATTACAGGCGATACTATCCATGTAAATGGTGGTATGTATATGTAGTAAGTCCTTGATTAATATGTAAATTTATCTTTATTACAAAGATTTTTTGCAAGATGCGTTACAACACGGCGAATTTCAATGTAAAATGCCGCTCGTGTTGACCTCGGCATCTAAAAAACGGCCAGAGTTGTTGGCTGAAATGATGTACAAAATACGGTTTAACCGAATTTATCGATTAGGAGTTTAAAAACTTATGAGCAGCATTGAAGAGCGCGTAAAAAAAATCGTTGCAGAGCAGTTGGGCGTTAAAGAAGAAGAAGTAAAAAACGAAGCGTCTTTCGTTGAAGATCTGGGTGCAGATTCTCTCGATACTGTTGAGTTGGTAATGGCTCTCGAAGAAGAATTTGAAACCGAAATTCCTGACGAAGAAGCCGAAAAAATTACAACAGTGCAGCTGGCGATCGATTACGTCAACGCTCACCAGGATTAATCATTCAGCACTTGCTGATTGACTGATTGACAAAAGCCGTCACTATTGCGAAATAGTACGGCTTTTCTTGTTTGTATCATGTCGTAAAATTATCATAGTTACTGTCGCGCTATTCAATGTTCTATGGTGCTGTCTATTTAACGCAGCACACTGGCTTAGATGGAGAAAAAGGTGTCTCAAAGAAGAGTTGTTGTAACGGGTCTTGGAATGGTTAGCCCACTGGGCAACACGGTGGCCTCTACCTGGGAAGGTATTTTGGCAGGCAAAAGTGGTGTCACTGACATTGATCGTTTTGATGTGTCCAAATTTACCACCCGCTTCAGTGCAGGTTTAAAAGACTTCAGCGTCGATTCTTATTTTCCCGCTAAAGACGCGCGCAAGATGGATCCGTTTATACAATATGGCATGGTTGCGGGCATTCAGGCGTTTGAAGATGCTGGCCTTGAAGTGACTGAAGAGAACGCCGATCGAATGGGCGCCGTTATAGGAGCTGGTATCGGTGGCATTGGCTCTATCGAAGACGGTGCCTTGACCATTGAACATAAAGGACCGCGGCGTATATCGCCCTTTTTTGTGCCCGGCGCGATCATCAATATGATTGCCGGTAACTTGTCTATTAAATATGGCTTTCGCGGACCCAATTTGGCGGTTGTAACCGCTTGTACCACGGGCACACACAGTATTGGACTGGCCGCACGTTCCATTATGTACGGCGATGCCGACGTGATGTTGGCGGGCGGTGCAGAGATGGCAACCACCCCTGCTGGACTGGGCGGCTTTGCCGCGGCCCGCGCGCTATCCACCCGCAATGATAACCCTCAGGCGGCCAGCCGGCCCTGGGATAAGGACCGCGATGGTTTTGTCTTGGGTGATGGTGCAGGTGTGTTGGTTTTGGAAGAATATGAACATGCCAAGGCCCGCGGAGCCAAAATTTATGCAGAGATGGTGGGTTTTGGTATGAGCGGCGACGCCTACCACATGACCTCGCCTCCACCCGATGGTGCCGGTGCCGCCAAGTCCATGAGCAATGCCATCAAGGATGCTGGTATTCCGTTGGATGCTATTAGTTATATCAATGCCCATGGTACCTCGACACCCGCGGGTGACGTGGCCGAATGCCAGGCGGTTAAGTCCGTGTTAGGCTCAGCAGCAGACAATGTCGCTGTCAGCTCAACCAAGTCGATGATCGGCCATTTGCTGGGTGCAGCGGGCGCGGTTGAAGCCATTTTCAGTGTTCTGGCGATTAGGGATCAAGTGGCACCCCCCACAATCAATCTGGACAACCCAGAGGAGTCTTGTGATATAAACCTGGTGCCCCACACAGCACAGGAACGCAAGATCGACGCAGTGTTGTCTAACTCTTTTGGTTTTGGTGGGACCAACGGTTCAGTTTTGTTCCGCAAGCTGTCCTGAGCGAAATGACACCGGAGGCACGTTGAGTTTTAGTCCCCTGATTATTGTTAATGGTGTGCATAACGCGCAGATTTCACCCCTGGATCGTGGTTTTGCCTACGGCGACGGGGTGTTTGAAACCATGGCAATGGAGAGCGGGGACATTAGACTGCTTAACTGGCACCTGGCTCGCCTTAACGATGCCTGCCAGACCTTGTCCATCCCCCTGAACGAATCCACCCTGTTGGCGCAGTTGGAGCAAACGATTGCCGCCGCAGTGGCTGCCAAAATTGATAGGGCGATCGTCAAAATAATAGTGACGCGTGGTGAGGGAGGGCGCGGTTATGCCACACCCAATCCAGTCCGTCCGACCCTGTGTACAATTGTTAACCCGCCTGCTAATCACCCTTTGGGCAACCGTCAAAACGGCATTAAACTATTTGCTTGCTCACAAACGCTGGGCCGAAACCGCAGCCTCGCCGGTTTGAAACATTTAAATAAACTTGAGTATATTTTAGCAAGGGACGAATGGAGTGATGATACCTACGCAGAAGGTTTGATCTGTGATGATCGTGGCCATATCATCGAAGGCACTTTTTCCAATATATTTTTTGTTTGCGAGGGAGCTCTAGTGACGCCCAGGCTTTCCCAGTGTGGCGTGGCGGGCGTTATGCGCAAAATAATCATCGAAGAGCTTGCACCGCTGCTTTCTGTTCCTGTTAGGCAGATAGATTTTTTGCCCGAGGATCTTGATCAAGTTGATGAGGTGTTTGTCTGCAACAGTGTGATTGGAATTTGGCCAGTAATGAGTTATGCCAAACACAGTTGGACTGTAGGTGATTTAAGTCGCAAGTTACAAACAGCATTGCAAACATTTTTGGGGCGCGCTGAATGACGGCAGATGCAGATAAAGAACGAGTAAACTGGGTAAAACGTAGTCTGATATTGTTCTTGCTAACCACTGTGTTCGCCAGCCTTTTGGCGGCCTATCATCTTCTACGTTATTTCAGCTCTGAGATCACCTTGCCCGAGCAGGGTCTGGATTTTGTCATCGAGCCCGGCAGATCTATCGGTCAGGTTGCCCGCCGACTGGACCGGCAGGGTGTGTTGGAAGACGCCAGCTTTTTAATTGCCTATGCTCGCCTGAGCAATCGTGTAGATATTAAAGCGGGGGAATATACTCTTAAAAAACCGCTTACGCCTTTGACCTTGTTGGCGTTGTTTCGAAAAGGTGAGGTAAAAACTTATCAAGTCACATTGCTCGAAGGTTGGACCTTTCAGCAGGCCCTTGATCACCTGCACACACAGAGCCAGTTGCGGGCAAAACTAAAAGGCCAAAGCCAGAATCAAATGGCCGAGTTACTCTCGCTTGGAGAGAGCCGACTGTCGCTGGGTGAAGGTGGGCTGGAAGGTTTGTTTTTTCCGGATACCTACCATTTTGTGAGGGGTAATAGTGATGTCTCTATTCTACTGCAGGCACGCCGCGCTTTAGAAAAAATATTAATGAGTGAGTGGGAGGAGCGCGCGGAGAACTTACCTTATTCAGACCCCTACGAAGCGCTGATCATGGCATCCATTGTAGAGCGGGAAAGTGGTGCGGTCAGTGAGGGTGAAAAAATTGCGGGTGTATTTGTTCGACGACTTCAAAAGAACATGCGTTTGCAAACGGATCCTACGGTGATCTATGGCCTGGGAGACGAATACACAGGCAATTTGCGCCGCAAACACTTGAAACAGGCGAGCCCCTATAATACCTACTTAATAAAAGGTTTGCCGCCGACACCCATCGCAATGCCCGGCCGAGCAGCGATTCATGCGGCTCTGCACCCGGAGGCAGGCAGTGCTTTGTATTTTGTGGCAAAGGGTGACGGCAGCCACTATTTCTCGGATAATCTGGCACAGCACAATGCTGCGGTTAGAAAGTACCAGATTTATCAACGCAAAAAGAATTACCGATCGGCCCCGGGTTCTTAGTCCATTGCAGTCATTAAAAAGGTAAATAATGAAAGGCGTTCGCGGAAAATTCTTAACTATCGAAGGCACTGAGGGTGTGGGCAAGAGTACCAATATTGCCGTCATTCAATCCTATCTGGAAGCACAGGGCGTCACGATTAAACTGACCCGCGAGCCGGGTGGCACACCACTGGCCGAGGAGATCCGAGAGCTCTTGTTGAGCAAGCGCGAGGAAACCGTGCATGAAACCGCTGAACTCTTATTAGCCTTTGCCGGCCGGGCGCAACACCTGAAAACATTTGTGGAGCCTGCCTTGGCGCGGGGGGAATGGGTGCTGTGTGATCGTTTTACCGACTCCACCTATGCTTACCAAGGGGGTGGGCGCGGAATCGATTTGAAAAAAATTGAAACTCTGGAGAATATGGTACAGGGGGATTTGAGACCGGACCTTACCTTAATTCTGGATATTGATGTTAAGTTGGGTTTGGAACGCGCACGCCAAAGAGGTGAGCTGGATCGCTTTGAAATTGAGTCTATTCCATTTTTTGAGCGAGTCAGGCAAGCCTACCTCAAGCGTGCGTCACAATACCCGGCGCGCTACCGGGTGATTGATGCCTCTCGCTCACTGGATGAGGTAAAACTGGATGTGGAGTCGGCGTTGGCTGGCATACAGGCCTAAAAAGGCGCCGGCGATTGAATGTCGAGGGTCTCACCCGTTAAGGGGTGTTGAAAACGCAGTTCTCGAGCGTGGAGAAGCAATCGCTCGGAGGCGTTCAGCGCATCACCGTTGGCATACAAAGTATCCCCGAGAATAACGTGACCAATGGCTAACATGTGCACTCTAAGTTGATGGGAGCGGCCGGTAAAAGGGTGTAGTGCCACCCGGGTTTGGGCCAGCTTGTCGTCTCTGCTTATCACCTCAAAGTGGGTGAGGGCCGACTTGCCATTTTCCCTGTCGACCATTTGCCGTGGGCGGTTGGGCCAGTCGCAAATTAAAGGCAGTTCTATTTTGCCAGTATCTTTTTCGATATGGCCATCGACTATGGCCTCGTAGGATTTTTCTATCGCTCTGTTTTCAAACAGTTGACCCAGTGCTTTTTGAGCCGGGTGACTGAGAGCGATGATGACAAGCCCCGAGGTCGCCTGGTCCAGTCGATGCACAATTCTGGCGTTGGGGTAGGGTTTGAGCAGCCGGTTTATCAGGCAGTCTTTTTTTTCAGGACCCCGGCCGGGCACGGTAAGTAGTCCACTGGGTTTTTCGACAATTAACATCGCCTCGTCGCGATAGAGAATAGGGATTGTATCGGGCATTGCTAAGCTTTACTCTGTGCGCTGTTCAGGTGCGGCATTATCGCACAGCTTCACGCGTTTAAGCATTACACGGCCTTTAAAAAGACATGACAACACCCGCTGATTTTCCCGCAATCCCCTATCCCTGGCAGCAGACAAGCTGGCAGCGCCTGCTCGATCAGCATCAATCTCAAAAGCTGCCCCATGCACTGATGCTGGCGGGACAGAAGGGAATCGGTAAATCTTGTCTGGCACGGGCTTTGGCTCAGTTCCTTCTGTGCCTTTCCCCCCGCAGTGGTTTGGCCTGTGGTGAGTGTCGCTCCTGTCTGCTGAATAAGGCCAATACCCACCCCGATATGAAACTCATTGGGCCTGAAGAAGTGGGCAAGGCGGTAAAAATCGATCAGATTCGCGCCCTGGCTGACTTTGTGAGCAAAACATCCCAGCAGGGAGGGTATAAAGTGGCGATCATTGAGCCCGCAGAGGCCATGAACATTAATGCCGCCAACGCCTTACTTAAGAGCCTCGAGGAGCCTTCTGGCAACACCTTATTAATATTGGTCAGCCACGTGCCCAGTACGGTAATGGCAACCGTGAGGAGTCGCTGTCAACTGCTTACTCTCTTAACCCCGGCTACAGACCAGGCCTTGCCATGGCTCAGCGCAATGGTTGAAGACGGCGATGCCGCCACGCTGTTGCAGTTTGCCGATGGCGCGCCGTTAACCGCTTTAGGTTTGCTGGAGGGCGATGGGCTTGAGCAGCGCCGCGAATTCCAGTCGTGCATGGTGACTATTGCGCTGGGCCAGTCCTCCCCGCTGGATGCGGCCAAAAAATGGCTCGATTCCGATACAGTGGAGCTGATGAACTGGTTGATCGCCTGGACCCATACGCTGGCCTGCCACCTGGGCGCAGGAGACGTTGAGCGCGGTCAGCTGCCGGATGAAGCGCTCACCCCTTTGGTGAAGGGGCTAGACCCTGTGTTGTTATATCGCTATCTCGACAAAATCATGGTCTCTAAAAGGCAGCTGCTCAGTGGTGCCAACCCCAATAAACAGCTGCTGCTCGAAGAAATACTCATGGATTGGCGGGCCCTGGCCCGATTGTCTTTCGGGCGTGCTAGACAGGCCTGAGTGAATGAATTACCTTAAGGAAGCTATAATGAATAACACTGACTCTCAGCAGGATAAGAGCGTATGAAAGGAATAGGCGGAGGGGCCCGCAACGGCATTCTCTCACTGACAATTAAAGACAAGGCGGTGCTTTACGCGGCCTATATGCCTTTTATTAACAACGGCGGTCTGTTTATTCCAACCAATAAATCCTACGCCCTGGGCGATGAAGTGTTCATGCTGTTAAACCTGATGGACGAGCCGGAAAAGATCCCGGTCGCCGGTAAAGTTGTCTGGGTGACACCAAAGGGTGCTCAGGGCAATCGCGCCGCCGGCATTGGCGTGCAATTTAATGATCAGGACGATACTGCCTCTAAAAAGATAGAAACCTACCTGGCGGGTTCCCTTGAATCTGACCGCCCAACCCATACAATGTAGGTTCCTTGAACCGCTTTCACTTCCTCAAACTTTGAATTTCCAACATGATTATTGACTCTCACTGCCATCTGGATCGCATCAATCTGGATCGTTATGAAGACACCTTATCCCTGGCGCTCGACGCCGCCCGTGAGCGGGATGTAGAGGGTTTTCTCTGCATCAGTATCAGCCTTGAGAACCTTCAGGCTGTTGTTGATATTGCTCAGGCTAACCGCAATGTGTGGGCATCTGTGGGGGTGCATCCTCTGGATGTAGACAGCGGTTTGGCGGATGTTGAACGCTTGCTGGCATTCGCTCGTCAGGACAAAGTGGTGGCGATAGGTGAGACAGGCCTCGATTATTATTACAGCCAGGACAGTAAAGCCTTACAGCAAGAAAGTTTTGCCTCTCATTTGCAGGCCGCGGGCAAAGCCAAGTTGCCGGTAGTGGTGCACACCCGGGATGCCAGGGAGGACACCCTGGCATTGATTCGATCTGAAGGCGACAGTGAGAGTGCAGGTGTGTTGCACTGTTTTACTGAGGACTGGGACATGGCCCGGCGGGCGATGGATATGAACTATATGATCTCGATATCAGGGATTGTGACCTTCAAAAATGCAGAGTCTTTACGGGATGTCGTGCGACAGGTTCCGTTGGACCGCTTACTTATCGAAACCGATTCCCCTTATTTGGCTCCGGTGCCTTATCGCGGAAAACCTAATCAGCCTTTATACGTACGAGAAGTGGCCGAATACGTGGCCGAATTAAAAGGCGTGAGCCTTGAGGCATTAGCTGAGGCCACCACTGCCAATTTCTTTCGACTTTTTAACCAGGCCAGTAAAACCCGAATACTTTGACCGCTAAATGACGAGTGCGCTTTCATGACCCAGAACAAACTTGCAACACAACAAATCAAGACCATGCTGGAGCTGCAAAACAGCATGAACAGTAAGGTCAATGCCCAGTGGCGCGAGCAGGGTTTTGAATGGTACCGAGCCATTTGGATTGAATGTGGAGAACTGTTGGATCACTACGGTTGGAAGTGGTGGAAAAAGCAAGATCCCGATGTCGACCAGGTTCAGCTGGAACTGATTGATATCTGGCATTTTGGTTTGAGCATACTGCTCAGCAGTGGCGAAAGTGATGAAGCTATAATCGCCAGGGTTCAGCAGGAACTGCAGATTGCCACAGATGAGCCGGATTTTCGTCTGGACCTGGAGTCATTTGCTGCGGAAACCCTGAACAGCCGAAGTTTTTCCTTGGCCTCCTTTGGTCGTCTGATGGCAGGCATCTCGCTCTCAAGCGATGCACTGTATGAAGGGTATGTCGGCAAAAATGTACTGAATTTCTTTCGTCAGGATCACGGTTATAAAACCGGCACTTACGTGAAAGTCTGGGGGGGACGAGAGGACAACGAACACCTTGTTGATGCGATTCGAGAGTTGGACGCAAGCGCCCCCGATTTCCAGACTAGCCTCTACCAGAACCTGGAGGAGCGCTATCAGGCCCTGAACGGCTAAAGCTCAGCTATACTTCGGCAGCGCAAATCCCTATAATGCGCAACCGTCTGGTCGGGGTCCCCGGCCTGAGTCTAAACGAGTCCTACGGAGAATTATTGTGAAAGCACCTGTCCGAGTTGCCATTACCGGCGCCGCTGGCCAAATCAGCTACTCCCTGTTATTCCGCATTGCTGCGGGCGAAATGCTGGGTAAAGACCAACCTGTTATTCTGCAGATGCTGGAAATCACACCCGCACTGAATGCGCTTAAGGGCGTGGCCATGGAACTGGACGACTGTGCCTTTCCGCTGCTGGCCGGCATGGTTTGTAGTGACGATCCCAATGTTGCCTTTAAAGATGCAGACTTCGCGCTGCTAGTCGGAGCTCGTCCACGTGGTCCTGGCATGGAGCGTGCCGATCTGCTGGCCGCCAACGCCGCAATCTTTTCTGTTCAGGGTAAGGCGATTAACGATCACGCTTCTCGCGACATTAAAGTATTGGTTGTGGGTAACCCTGCCAATACCAACTCCCTGATTGCCCAGCGCAATGCGCCAGACATCAACCCACGTCAATTCACCGCCATGACTCGTCTCGATCACAATCGTGCGATGACACAATTGGCTCAGAAAACCGGTAAAACGATCAATGATGTTGCCAAACTGACCATTTGGGGTAACCACTCTTCGACTCAATACCCCGACATTCATCAAACAACCGTTGCCGGTGCTGATGCGATGGGTTTGATCGATCAAGCTTGGTACGAAGGTGATTTTATCCCTACCGTACAGCAGCGTGGAGCCGCAATCATTGAAGCACGTGGCGCCTCTAGTGCTGCATCTGCTGCCAATGCTGCTATCTTCCACATGCGCGATTGGGCGCTGGGAACCGCCGAAGGCGATTGGGTTAGCATGGGTGTTTATAGCGATGGAAGTTATGGCATTGAAGAAGGTCTGATTTACTCTTTCCCTTGTGTCTGTAAAGACGGGGACTGGGAAATTGTGCAGGGTGTAGAGATTAACGACTTCTCCCGTACAAAAATGACCGCGACTGAAAAAGAGTTGCAGGAAGAACGTGACGCAGTAAAAGACTTACTGCCAAGCTAAACGTTCTGGCTTCATAAAAAAGCGCCGCATAGCGGCGTTTTTTTTTGCGGTCTATTTAGGTATGCTCATTCACAAATTTTTACCCATCACTGAAAAACAACAGGATTCAACATGGCGCTACCAAAAGTGGGAAACCTTGCACCGGCCTTCACTCTCAAGAATCACAAGGGTGAAAAAGTGAGTTTGAAGGACTTCAAAGGCAAAAAGAACGTTGTTGTGTATTTTTACCCAAAGGCTTTAACTCCGGGTTGTACAACACAGGCCTGTGGCATTCGTGACAGCGAGGCGGAGCTTGCCAAGCTGGATACTGTGGTGTTTGGATTGAGCCCTGATCCTGAGGCCAAATTGCAGAAATTCATCGACAAACATGAATTAAACTTCGACCTTCTAGCAGACGAAGATCATAAAATCGCAGAAAAATACGGCGTCTGGGATTTAAAGAAGTTTATGGGGCGCGAATACATGGGGATTGTGCGCACGACCTTTATTGTGGGTAAGGACGGTCGCCTCAAGCAGATCATGAACCGTTTTAAAACCAAAAGTCATCACGATGACCTGTTAGTCGAGCTTGAATCTTTATAGAACCTCATTTTGAGTCAGAATCTCGACTGGTTCACAAAATACGGGTCCCTGCGTTGACCCTAAAGTGTAGCTTGTTATAACTGCCTACTGTATTGGCACGTCTTCCCGGGCAGGGCGTGTTGATGCCTTTCTCCGGCACCACAGGCCCCACAACTGGACAACGCAGCTAATGAACGCTCCCACAGAGCAGGTTTCACCTCTTTTCCCACCTTCATCGAACAAAAAAGCGGTTTATGAAGGTTATCAGTTTGATCAATTTCCAGACCGCCTGCGGTTCCTCCACCGCCAGTTATTGACTCCAAAAGCAGACCCCGAGAGCCAGACCCTGGTCTATTTGAGGGCCGGTTGTATGATGTTTGGCCTGGAATATGGGTTCTATATTCCTATGAATCAGAAGCGGGGGCAGTCCCTTTGTTGTGATTTGGGAAGTGACAGAGAAGGGCAAATTCAGGGTTATGGACCGCTTCCGTCGCTCCAGAGGGCAATAAATAGTAGCGGATTGACAATTTTTGCCCCTGTTGACGGAAGACTGGCTGTCAATTTAACGGAGCTCACCTATAATGGATTGCAGGTCGGTGGCTATATTGCCACGCCTGTCAGCGAAGGTGGTGAGCAGTTGGGGTTGTTGATGTTCTTTTCGGTGAACATCATCGACAAACCTTACACCGCACAGGATCGTGAAACCGTTACCTTAATGGCAGAAGGAGTCGCTAGGATGAACAGAGTACAAAGTATTGGCAATGAGTTTCAGGGCGAGGAGAGCCCGGAAGTCAATGAGCGTTTTGCAACGCCAGGTGTCAAGAGTTTTAAAGAGTACAGTTATCAAGCCAAATTGCCCCAAGCTTACGGTATTGCCGGCAAGGTGGTGGATGTTCTGCAGGTGCGCATTGGTCATCAGGCGCTGGGTATTGATCATATCGCCGCCGATATGAGCCTGTCCAAGAGAACACTGCAGCGTCGTTTGCAGCAGCAGAATATCAACTTTGCTCAGTTGCGTGACCAGGTTCGTTTTCACTACTCGATTGGTTATCTGGTGGAGCGGAACCACAGTATTGAACATACCTCCAGAATTCTGGATTTTTCTGATCGCACCAGTTTTACCAATGCGTTCAAACGCTGGACGGGTTTGTCTCCAAGTACCTTCAGAAAACTCTTCCGCGACTACGTTTAAGACCTGTAGTCACACTGGGCCCTTTGTTGTCTCGCTCCTGAGCGGGCCCAATCACTTCCAAAAGACAGAGTCTACCGTTACCGGGCCTATATAGGCTCGGTAATTGCCTGTGTTCTCTAAACTTGGTAGAGTTACCGGCTTTGCAACTCCCCTAAAGTTAAGAGGTAAATTGGATGGATTTCTTTATTCCGGCCGCCATGGCACAGGCACAGACAGGTGCACCCACGGAAGCCAACCCTATGGTCACACTGATAATGTTTGGTGGCCTGTTTGTTTTCATGTATTTGTTCATTATTCGTCCACAGCGCAAACGTCAAAAAGAGCATACCGATCTGGTGGCTTCGCTGGCTAAAGGCGATGAAGTGGTAATGACCAGCGGTATGCTGGGCAAAATTACCAAAGTGGATGAAAACTACATCGTGCTGGATGTTGGCAGCAATGCCGAACTGAAGTTTCAGCGTGTAGCTGTTCACGCGGTTCTGCCTAAAGGCACCATCAAGTCTATCTAGTTATGACTATCGCGTCTGTTGCTTTTCCCAACGCTTTATCTCTTGCACAGACGCCAACTCCTCTTCAAGCCCTCGACCGTCTTAGTGCCTCCCTGGGTGGCCCCCGCATCTGGATAAAGCGGGATGACCTCACGGGCAGCCATCTTTCGGGCAATAAAATTCGCAAACTGGAATTTGTGCTCGCTGAAGCTCAGCAACAGGGCTGCGATACTCTGATCACTTGCGGCGGCCTGCAATCTAATCACTGCCGGGCAACGGCGCTGTTGGGCGCGCAACTAGGCCTGAAGGTCCAGTTGATTTTGCGAGGCACCCCAGAGGGCCAAGCAGATGGCAATCTGTTTCTCGATCACCTCGCGGGTGCCAACGTCGCCTGTTATCCCACCAAAGAATATGTAAAAAACCTGGACGCTTTGTTTGCTCATTGGCAGACCCATTACCGGGAGCAGGGTAGCAAGGCATTTGTGATTCCTACGGGCGCCAGCGACGAAATTGGCGTGTGGGGTTATATTCAATGTGCCAGGGAATTAAAGGCCGATTTTGCGCAGCATCAGATTGATCCCGAGCTTATCGTGTGTGCGACGGGCTCTGGCGGCACTCAGGCGGGCCTGACGGCAGGCGCTTCCCTTTTTGAACTCAATGCCCAAGTGATTGGCATGGCGGTCTGTGATAACTCTGATTACTTTAAACACAAGGTAAGGGAAGACCTGGACGCGTGGCAACATCGCTATCAGGTGGAGCTCGATCTTGATGCGCTGTCAATTGTTACCAATGACGATTACATGGGACCAGCCTATGGTGTTGCAGCACCTGAACATATAGATGCGATTCAGCTGCTGGCTAAACTGGAAGGCATCGTGTTGGATCCGGTTTATACGGGTAAAGCCTTTGCGGGTCTTCTTGGAGAAATAAAAAGCGGTCGCTGGTCGAGTTATAGCGATGTTGTATTTGTACATACAGGTGGGATTTTTGGTTTGTTTCCTCAGAAAGGGGAGTTTATTTTTTAGTCCTGGATGAGTGGCGGCCGGAGGGGAGGTGAACCCTTCTGGGACCCGCTTTTCGCCATCCATGGCCGCTCGAATGCCGCTTCCTGCGGCATACGGTCCCAGAAGGGTTCACCTCCCCTCCGCCCTTCAATTCTAGAGTTGTTTTCTTTTCAGTTTTTTGGGATTTTTTTATTTGTATCGAAATTTTCTATCAATAGCTGTTTTGTTTGAGTGCATAACTCTGGTCTTGTTGTTTGAGAGGCCAGAAAAGAGCAGTGAGCTAGAATTGAAGATCGGAGCGGGGTAAGCCCTTCCTGGACCGTATGCCGCATGGAGCGGCATTCGAGCGGCCATGGATGGCGAAAAGCGGGTCCAGGAAGGGCTTACCCCGGTCCGGTCGCCACCAGTACAAGTTAATTTTGCCTCCCCTAACTCATGCAACAAATACGCACCTCGATACGATAGAAAGAATGAATAACAACAGCTGCCAGGAGACCCGTTTACAACGGCAATGTATAATTTACTGTCTGATTGTTGTGTTGAAAGTAGAGCAGTAAAAAATAGAACCGTTGCGTTGAGGTTGCTGTTAGCGGCCCCGAGTGTGGAAAGAGGTTAGAACTCTGCGAAAGAGAAGGTAGA
>ENA-OSET01003872-OSET01003872.1-sediment-metagenome-genome-assembly--contig:-NODE-3872-length-13486-cov-4.463868_pt1 | contig 13486 bp, 15 predicted proteins | sample MGYA00237882_ERZ534229 | MGnify/ENA primary metagenome ERZ534229 (study PRJEB26408, sample SAMN06266212) | sediment metagenome | isolation source: Hudson Canyon methane seep mesocosm | place...
TGAAGAATTTATGGATATGACGGAAGAGGACAGAAAGAAAAAGATAAGTGAATTCAGATCTGAAATTTTCCCTCAAGATACACACATTGATTAGTTGTAGTACCAGTCCTTATACTGCATAATCAAAGCGCCAGTTATCGATCACTGCTTTAATGTCGCCTTTGTTTATTTTTACCTGCTGTTGAAAACGATCCTTGAATGCCAAACCTAAGTTGATACCCATCACGACAATATTTTCGACGCGGTAGGTAAGATCCTTTCCCTTATGTAGCGAATACGACACATCGTATCGCGAACCACGAGCTGACTTAATTTCTATATTCACCTTCGCTTTTTTGGCATTTCGTGGGTTTAAAGTCGCATTTACCACTGAAATTTCAACCTCATTATTATCTAATAACACCTGAGCATAAGTCTTATACAGACTACTTTTAAAGACATTAATAAATTGCGTACGCTGTGCTTTAGTGGCTTTTCGGCCATGTTTCCCCATCACTTTTAGGGCAATTCGTTTGAAGTCGATAACCTTACTTAATTCAATATTCAAGTCATGATAAAACAACTCTGAATCATTTTTATAGTCAACTTTATGTGCTTCCAGTTTTAAAAGAAGTTGATTCATAGAGGCCGAAATATATTGCTTCAGTTCTTGGCTGCTCTTAACCTCATCCGCGCCAATCCATGTAGAAAATGCCAATATCCAACTTAGGAATAAGGCATAAATAAGTATTTTTCCTGGTTCAGTTTTGTTGATGCTCATATCCTAATTACTCCTCTTTGAATCGAACCGATTTATAGCTGCTGTTACCTGAAACTCGCCCTGCCATAAAAACAATAAAAGGCACACAATACGTTAATAATGCCGCTAACCAGCGAAAGCTTTGCTCACCAAAAATGGCATCGTACTGATTAATAAGTATCAATACACTACCAACAACCAACGCTACTTTAAGCGCTGGCATGATCAATGTGATTATTATGTTCATACGGGTATTCCTTTCACGCACTTATTCCCTGCAAATAATGCGCCTGTTGGGCCACAAACAATTGATGCTTGTCCAACTTATGTTGCGCATCACGAAAAGCAGTACGCACGCCTTCTTCAATAACGGGGTGGTAAAAAGGCATCGCCAAAACTTGCTCAACCGTTAATTGCTGCTGAACTGCCCAAGATAATAAATGGCCTATATGCTCTGCAGATGGACCAAACATTTCTGCACCTAACAATGTGCCTGCATCTTGATCGACAAATATCTTCAGTAGACCCTGATTTTTAGCCATCACTCTACTTCGTCCTTGGCCTTCGAAACTAACTTCACCTACGACATAACCGTGTCCATACTGCAATTCAAGGTCAGAAAAACGAATACCTACCTGAGATATTTGAGGCTCTGTGAAAACTACGCCCAAGGGAGTACGACGCTCACCCGCATTAACCTCTGGAAATCTCGCCGCATTTGCGCCTGCAATTTTTCCCTCGTCTGCGGCTTCATGCAATATAGGTAAATCATTGTTTGCATCTCCCGCAATGAAAATATGCGACGATTTCTGAGTCATCTCAGTTTGCATAGTAAATTCATCGTAAAGCGGTACGCCTTTTTCACTTAACACCAGCGAGGTATTCTCTAAGCCTAATGTAGAAATATTTGGTTTCCGACCTGTTGCAGCTAACAAGTACTCATAAACGGCAGTTACCTTTTCACCCGCTTGATTTCGATAAGTCACTTCTACCCCACCAGAGACTTCTTTAACTTGCTCTAATGTAGCATTTACTTGCAGGTCAAATTCATTCTGAAACGTCTTTTGAGCATAGTGTTTAATCTCAGGGTCAGATAATCCGCCTACCGAATCACTTCGGCCTAAAACAGTCACTCTGACGCCCAAGCGGCTCAATGCCTGACCAAGTTCAAGACCAATTACACCTGGGCCGGAAACAAAAACAGACTCAGGTAAGTCTTGCCACTCAAACACATCATCATTGATGATTAGTCGATCACCTGCTGCTTTGACCAAATCTGGAATGAATGGACTTGATCCCGTAGCGATAACAATTTTATCCGCCGTCAACTCAGTATGACCATCAATTACCAAGGTATGGTCATCTTTAAAGGTAACGTAACCTCGCATAAGGTGTTCATGGTTAAAGCCTTCAACCGACTCAACAACAAATCCTACAAAACGATCACGCTCTCGGCGAACTCGCTCCATCACCGCTTTACCATCAATTTCAACGGTGCTAACTCTTACACCAAACTGGTCAGTATGACGTGCATGGTGAGCAGATTCTGCCGCTGCAATTAATAGTTTGCTAGGCATGCACCCTACTCTGGCACAAGTAGTCCCGTAAGGGCCGCTTTCAATTAGTGCGATACTATTCGTATGAGCAAGCGCGGCACGGTAGGCACCCATACCAGCGGTGCCAGAGCCAATTATCGCCACTTCAACATGTTGTTTGTTCATTGATTCATCTCTACTAATGTAATTTATTTTAGGTCTACCTAAATATGCACTCTTAGTTACTAAGCGATGACCGTCTCTTTTTGCTTTAGGAGCGCATCGTTGTTCTGTAAAAAACGAATAATATCTCTAGACTCATATAGCCAATGTATCGTTCCATTTTCAGTTTCAATTTTTAAACAAGGCACTTGAGCTTTTCCGCCACCCTGTATCAATTCCTGTCGAAACGCAGGTTCATTCAGAATGTCTCGTTGTTCAATTTTCTGAACCTTTTTCGCGCCACTAAGCCCCTGTTCCAAATATTTAATGGCCTCACGTGTGATGGCACAAAAAGGGCATGACTGGTAGTGATACAGGGCCAAACTTTTTACCGACTGATTTGTGAATTGATTATTGTTCATAATACATTCTCACTTTGTTAGCAGTGTTTAATACCTTGCTGATGGAAACCATTATCTAGCTATTCAAAAAAACAAAATATGATACTATCAACTCAATTATTGTCATTTTGACGTGTTTTGGATTAGAAGTTAATTTATTAGGGCCACGCTATGGATGCTTTAGCAGACGTATTAAAAACCATTCGACTTCACACCAGCACCTATTTTTGTAGTGACTTTAATACGCACTGGGGTATGGATATTCCTCACGGTGACAATGGTTTATTCCACGTCATTGTTGAGGGTGAATGCTGGGTAAAAATCGAAAACCGTGATGATCCCATTCACATGAAGGCAGGCGATATTGTGGCCTTTCCAACCGGTGGCGCACACTGGATTAGTGACAGACCAGATAGTAAACGCCTTACAGCAGAAGCCGTTGCCAGCAAGATACTTAAGGGAGATAACCCTTTTTATAATGCAGATGAAGCCACTGCCACAACACAAACACTATTATGTGGCGCGTTTGAATATGACTCGTCAATTTCGCATCCTTTTCTACGCGAATTACCCTGCTTTATTCATATACAAGCAGGTAAAAGCCCTGAACTACAATGGCTTAAAGAGCTCACTTCAGTTTTATCAAAAGAGTCAAAACAACCCAGCCCGGGTTCAAGTGTTGTCATAGATCGACTCACTGAGGTTTTGTTTATTCAAATACTACGCCTTCATGTGCAAGAAGAACCTGCAAAGCTAGGGTATATATCAGCATTAAGCGATTCAAAAATTGGCCCAGCGCTCAATCAAATTCATGCCGAGGAGAATGCCGAGTGGTCAGTTGAGACCTTGGCAAGTCATGTCGCCTTATCAAGAAGTGCCTTCTCGGATCGTTTCATGAAGTTAATTGGAGAGCCGCCTAAAACTTACCTGATCAATTGGCGTATGCAAAAAGCGAAGTCAAAATTAGAGAACACCGAAATAGGAATGTATGACATTGCTGAATCGGCGGGTTATTCATCTGAATCTGCCTTTAGTAAAGCCTTTAAACAATACTTTACCCGCACGCCAGGTTCTTATAGAAAACGCCTTGCATTAGAGTAAATTGATGCAAATAAAGCAGACTAGACACTCACCAAAGGTAAATGTCCGGTTTTTACTAAAATAACCGTTTCTTGATCCACAAAGGGATGATGCTCACTTAAATGTGGGCTACGTATCCAAGTGTTAGCCGGGTACCTTCCATGTTCATCACAAAACTCACCTGACAACACCAAGATTTCTTCGCCACCAAAATGCCGGTGTTTTTGAAAAACCTCTTTAGCTGGCCACTTTACTAGAGCTACATGCTCATGCTCGTATTCATGCAGCGGCATCACTTGTAGCCCGCCAATGCCTGGTAACCATTCTGTTTTACTGGTATCAATACGTACAAATTGATCATCATGTTCACTGAATTGATTCAGTTTTACAAACAAGGTACACCCCTCTTCACTAAAAGGCGTGTGCTGGCTTCCTGGCGGATTTCTAATATAAGTACCTGCCCCATAGTCACCCGTTTCATCAGAAAAGACTCCTTCCAATACCAAAATCTCTTCCCCCATCGGGTGTGGGTGAGCCGTAAAGCTCGCCCCTTTTTGATATTTCACAATACTGGTGACATGCCCGGCCAACTCTTCTGAACGAGCAAGTGGTTTTCGAAGCACACCAGCAGATGGGCTAGGCAACCAGTTCATCTGTGCTGCCTCTATGGTGACTTGCTTATTAAATTCTAAATTCAACATATTCACTCCGTTCATAAAATTAGTTCCGCCCCGCCATGACACCACCATCAACATCCCAGATAGCACCCGTCACCCAACTAGCTTTATCGGATAATAGAAACGCAATGGTTTCAGCAATCTCACCTGCTTCACCAACACGACCAATAGGGTGAAATACATTAAAGCTTTCTAGCGTTTCATCCACGTCAGCAGGATCGATAAAGGACTCATAAATGGGTGTTTTCACTACCGCAGGAGACACCGCGTTTACTCTAATACCCACCTCAGCTAACTCCATCGCCATATGTTGAGTTAAGGCATGCAACCCTGCTTTGGCCATTGAGTATGCCGAAGAAGGTGTCGCTTTAATCGCTTGCTTAGCCCACATTGAACCAACATTAACAATACTGCCACCCCGAACATCACCACTCGACATATTGTTGGCAACCGCCTGAGATATTTGGAATATCGCTTTATTTAAACCCATATAAATTTCATAGTCATCAAGAGAGTGTTCAAGAAAGGGCTTTGGACTAAAGTAGCCTGCGGCATTCACCAGATAAGCTATGTCGACACTCTCATCATTGATGAAAGAGAGTAATGTTTGAATGCCTTCCTGCCGATAAAGATCCGCTCTAATATACGATGCTTTTCCAATTAAGGTTAATTCGCTCAATGCGCTCTCAAGCTTAGTCTGATTTCGGCCAACGATTACTACCTCAACACCCTGAGCAGCTAAAAGCTTCGCACTTTCTAAGCCCATTCCACTTGAACCACCGACGACTAATGCAATACCTGTTTGATTAAAACTCATTTTTCATTCTCCACCATTGTTTTACGGGTTTGTTTTCTTCAAATTACTGTCATAATCTTAGGTCGTCGTGTGAGCTAAAAAAAGTAGGCACAATTTGGTTAGGTAGGTACAAAGTGGTATATCTTTATGAAATCATTAGAAAATAAAATTTCGAGAAAGTCTTCTCCAGAGAAGTCTGCCCGAATGGTAGAAACAATTTATGGCTGCAAATGGTCTCTGACGGTTTACCAATTATTAGAGCAAGGCATTAACCGTCCAGGTGAAATGGTCAGAAATGTCGACGGTCTAAGTACCAAGGTACTCAATGCCTGTTTAAAGAAAAATACCGATTTTGGTATTGTGGAACGCATTGCATTTAACGAGATTCCGCCACGAGTAGAATATAAGGTCACGTCTTTTGGCACCAAATTCATCCGGATATTAGATCAACTTGAAACGCTTCAGGATGAAATTAATCAAGATTTTTAAGGCTTCACTAACCATAAAACCTACACAGTCTGCGACTGAAAAAGCTAACCCACACTTTGAGTAAAAAGAAGGTACAAACTAACCCTCTAATTCCTTGATACAGATCAAGCCTCCGATTGCTAAATAACAGCAAAATAACGTTAAGACGATGTTCAAAAAATAATACTAATTTTAATACTGTTCCAAATACATTGGGTTAACTGAAGAAAATTAAAAGTCTTTATTGTGCGCAGTAAAGAGCACGTATTTCCGAACAGTTTTTATCTAGGATAACCAGTTGTGGTTAAGCAAGACACCTCCAAGTCCGATAGCTTTTTAACAGGCGCTGTTGAGGATCTCTCCTCAAAAAGAATACCTATTGGCTCTTATTTCTCCAACATTTATGATGAAATACTGGCGCAGTTAGTAAGCGCTGAAAAACAACTCGTTAATCACAAAGTAATCTTAAAGTCTGACTGGAACTGTTTGAGGTGCGAGTTAGAAGAGATTCAATACCAAGAAATTAATATGTTACTTCCTTTTGCGTTTAACTATCTTGGACATGAGGCTGACGAAATCAGTAAAACCCTCAATACTGAACACCAACAAATAAGTATCTGGTTACAAGAGTTATCGGTCAATTTCGAACCATCTATTCAGCTAAATCGTTGCCGTCAACTATCACGATTTATTGATTGCTATCAGAAGAAAATGCAGATAGGCCTATACCAAATTGTTGATGATCTGGGTTTCGAAGTAACATAAACATATATTTTATCGCCATCAAATTCATCATATTTAAGGCATTCATTATTTCAATCGGCAGGAAAAACCTTCATTTTTTTGAGGCCGAGTCTAAACGAACAACACCTTCAATTTCTTTAATGGTCTGGCCAGTAATCATATGGCTCATTTGGGGCGCTACATAGCAAAGTGCCTTATAGATACTACTCAGTGCAGACAATAAATGTGCTTCAGCTTCAGCTAGCTCAGAATTAGCGCTATCTAAGCGTTGCTCTGTACTCATAAATCGAGCTTTACGTGTCACTTCAGTTTCAGCCTTGAACAACACTTTCTGAATCCGTTCATGCGCCTGTTCTTGAGCAAGGCGTATTTCAGCCTGAGCTGCTCGAGACAGGAAACCCAGACGATTAGCCACTTTATCTATCAACATAACTATTTTCTCTATTATCTAAAAATCCATTTCATTCAATCCAACTAAGGATTGTCCCGCAACAACTATACGCTTAATGACTATGATTTTGAGTAAAATATCTGAAAATATTGATCACGCTTCAAAGCATGAATAATTGAACTGATCAATACACTAGCAGAGATACGGAAGGATGAAATGAGACGATAGGTGCATTTAACTTCCCCATTGCAGGTCGTTAGAATGGCGCATCATTACGCTTGAGCGTCAGCTTGTCGTTCGTATACCTTAACGCGGATTTGCTCTTTTGAATCAAACTGTGAGGCTCTAAGCGCTTTAACCTGTATATTTCGCTCTTCAAGACTCAAACCCTGTGTCGCTAATATCTGCCCTCTTTGAGAAAGGTATTGCGCCAAACGTCGTTTCCAAACACTTCTTTTTTGGTCCAAAGCTTCGAAGCGGTTTGCAGCATCTTCTCCCAGCATTTCGGTTCTTAATATACGTATTTCACTGTCACCTGCTCCTTGTTCTCGCAATTGAGCTGTACGGTTTTTTAATACATCGGTCACCTGGGTTCTTTGTCGAGACTGCACTAGGCTGTCTGGTGCCTCAGCATCAATTTGAGCAAGTTGCGTTTGTTGTTCATCCTCACTAAGCGACTTATCTGCCACGACTTTCATTCTCGACAGAGTATACAGATCAAATATGTCCTCATCAGCATAAAATGAATCATATACTTCAGGATACAAATAGTGCGCTCTCAATTCATTCCGAGCTAGCAACTGTTCCTCTAGTAAGGACAATTTAGTTTGACCCTGTACACCTTCATTAACCGACTGTTCCATTAATGCCGAGCGCTCCATTTCGAAGTCATAAAGTGCTCTTTTTAATTCCACATAACCAGCAAGAATTTCTTTAGCCTGACTCAATGCCGGGTCTTGAAGATAATGCTGAAGGTATTCATCAATACGTGCTAAAACCGTTTCTAAAGGTTCCTCACTGATAGTAGATAAGAAATAATCAAACACACGTCGTATTCCACCCGAAATTCTCAAGTTGCCGTCTTCATCCACAACCATGGAATTGGCCATCACCGTTCCCTCTAAGGAATGAGGTAAAGGGCCTAATTTAGACGTAAAACCTAATACCGACTCACTGGGAACGGTATTCATTACTATCGTATTTTCATCTAAAGCTGGTACGTTAACTTGAGCCTTACCACCTGCATTTTCGTATAAAACTGCGCTATCTATATCCTCTGCTGTAGATATACTTTGTTGTGCGACGACTAATGCTAACCCGCCAACAATTGCACTAAAAGAAAGAAGGCTAACGACGGGTAATAGTCTTTTTTTTGGTCTGCTCATGTTTATCAACAACTTTAATTAGCTTTAGGATAATTTCATTAATACAAAAGTGGATATACTCATTAAAAAAGCGGGTATTACTACCCGCTAGACCAGTGCTTATAAACCTTTTGACTTCAGACGCATCGCTTGATTTTTGTACAAAGTAAGCGGGTCGGTCTCAAATATATGATGAATACCAAAAATATGGTTCACAGCATCCATGTGGTTCATATTATATTTCGTACCAATAACATCACCCCAATGCTGGTCACAACGCTCTACTAAACCGTCATTTTTACCGCTAATAAATGCACCGGTAAAGCTTAAGAAAGCATCCGTAATATCCAACACATTTGTAAATGCCATATCACCACCCCAAGAGTAATAACGTACACCATTCACTTTTGAGGAGCCTTCACCGCAGCGTGAAGATGGCATACCGTCCGAGAAAGTATCATTAAATTCATCTGCGCCTTCAGACGTCATAAATAACACTGCGTCCATTGCGTCCTGTGCGTATTCTGGATTACCAGATAAAAAGTCAATCACATCACCGAGTAAATTCAGCGCACCTTCAACGACCGCACCTGCACCACCATTTACATCAATCACACCCGTAGCGACGTCCGCAAAATCGGAGCCATAGTTAACAGCATTAATGGTTGTCACAGAGGCCACCAAATCGGGTCTGACACCTGCTGCATATCGGACAGTTGGGCCACCTAAACTATGCCCCATTAGATTAAATTTACTTGCGCCAGTCGCTGCTTGTAAATCTTCTAAAGCTTCTACAAGCTGCTCGCCACGATCGTATGCATCTTCCCACGCTGTCACATTAGGGGCATAAACTTCTGCTCCACGATCTTCAAGCGCATCTCTTACGCCATAGAAGTAATCGATCCCAAAAATCGAATCAAATCCTGATACGCCATGCACCAGAACAATCGGATAATTTGTTTCATATTCGTCACAACTTTCCCACCACCAACAACCAGCACTGGCTTGCGCGCTAGATACTAACAGCGTTGTGAGCATTGCCCATTTAAGCAATACGTTGGTTTGTTGTTTTATTATTTTCATTATACTTACCTGATGTTTGTTTTTATTTATAGGTTTTTTATAGGTTTTAAATGATTAAAAAACTGCTTTAACGCGAACTCGAAGCACTCTGTTCTAAACTATGCCATGCCTAAAAAACATTAAGTTTAAGTGAATGAGAATTACATTTAGTTCTGAGCCGAGTTTGTTATATTTTTACTCGTTTATTGCCAATCAGATTTTTAAATCTGATTGGAATATCTTTTCACAGATGAGTTAGGGAATACTATCCCCCATTTGGGGGAGCAATAAGGAGGTGGCAAAGGATAAGATGGATTAGAAGCAGGCTTAAATAATGGCTTCAGCAGATAACATTTTTGTCGCCTGATCGACTGAAACCGGAACAGATAAATAAAACCCTTGCGCACTAGAACAGCCGATACCTTTAACCAGTGCTAACTGCTCAGAAGTCTCTATTCCTTCGGAGACTGTCGTCAACGATAATGCATTTGCCATTGTCATAATGGCGTTTAACATTGCAAGAGGTCGCTTATCAAACTCAATATCGCAGAGAAAACTACGATCAATCTTTAAGGTGTTAATCGGTAGAGAGCACAAATAATTTAAGGAAGAATAGCCTGTACCAAAATCATCCAAGGCGATACTTACCCCCATGGCTCTAACTTTATTAAGAAACTGGATAGAACTTACTTCGTCATCCAGTAACATGGATTCAGTAATTTCTAGTTCAAGTAAGTTATTCTCTATTTCGTACTGCCGTATAATATCCAACAAATTGTCACTCGGAGCTTCATATTTAAGCTGTGCCACAGAGACATTAACTGAAATAGGTATACTGGTAATGCCCAATTGTCTCCAGTGTAGGATTAACTCTCAGGCAGTGCATTATACATACTCTCCAAGCTCGCAGATCAAATCACTTTCCTCTGCTACAGTAATAAAGTCTTCCGGGTAAATCACCCCTTTTGTCGGGTGATACCAGCGTATAAGCGCCTCAAACCCCATAATATGATTATTAGTTAAGCTATATTTAGGCTGATAAAGCACTTTAAATTCTTGCTGAACCAGCCCCCGACGAATATCTTGTTCGAGGCTAAATCGCATCTGGAGCTTCTCCGCCATATCTTCCGAGAAGAAACAGAAGTTATTTTTACCTTTAGCCTTAGCGCTGTACATGGCTAGGTCAGAATACTTTAACAAACTCTCTGCGCTCACCCCATCATGAGGGTATACCGCCACACCCATGCTAATGCCGGCAAACACTTCATGCTGTTTGAGGTCAAAAGGCGCTGCAAATGCACTTAATGATCGACTTGCGATAGCGTCAATTTGCTCAACATTGTCAAGCCCCGTACACACCATCACAAATTCATCCCCAGACAAACGAAACAAGGTATCGCTACCTTGCAATAAAAAACTATCTTGGTGTTGTAAGCGGTGCAAGCGCATCGAGTTCGACAACCGATTAGCCACTTGCTGCAACAAAAAATCACCTTGTTTATGCCCAAAACAATCATTGATACGTTTAAAATCATCTACATCAATAAACAATACAGCGATCAAACTACCTTCTATGCGAGCAGCAGATATCACCCTCTCTAGACTGGACGTAAGTGATGGTCTCGACGGTAAGCCTGTCAGATTATCGTAGTAAGCTATTTATGAATCTCCGATTGTTTGTCCAAAACGTGTTGCGTCATCCGATAAAACGAGCGACTTAACTTGCCAATTTCGTCCTGCTTAACAGAAGGTTTGATACTGATAGAATTATCTTCTTCGATGTCCTGCACTGCAGACTGTAACAGTTTGATCGGCTGAAGGACCTGTAGACTGATTTGCCAAAAAATCATAACAAACGTGATTGCCAGGATAGCAGTCAGTATCAAAATAACGGGCACTCCGTGCTTGCGAACCAAAACTAACAGTTCTTGTTCCGGAATCGCTACCAAGACATCCATAAACCCTGTCGCGGGCATCACCTTCAATAAGTAATTTTTATTATCAAGTAAGTGCGACTGATATTCTGTCTGTCTTTTATGCTGAAAAAAGTCATCGCCCAATAAAGTAATAAACTCTAAATGATCCATCGTATGCGGGAGACCGCCTTGGGAGATAATCCCTCCTTGTTTTTCAACTAAGGTCAAAAGGCTATTGTCGTTAGGTTGATTGGACAACATCATTTCAAAGACGTAATCAAGTTCCATCGTTAACAGTAGGTAGCCTCTAAATTCTCTTTTGATGTCCTGTGAATAGTTGACTTTATCCTTCAATATAAGTGGTTTGACCTCTAGAACAAGTTTCGAATTTGACTCAAGGTCATTTATATATAGTGTTGTTGATTTACTCGAGATCTGCGCGGGCAATAAGGTTGGTAATCTAGCAAATGTTTCAGACCTTAGCGCAAGACAATTGGTGAATTTGGCTAAACAAGCAATAATATTACCTTCTCTATCAACAATACGAACTTCCTTATACTGGGGATAGTTTTTACGTAATAACGCCAATTCAGTCATCAATACCGGCTGAAGAGTACGGCTTCTTTGATCCTCAGATGCAATTAAAGAATCGTACAAAATCTGGGCGTGACTCAAGTGATTAATATTGGCCTCAGCCATGTTTAAACGGAAGTTTGCCGAGTGAATGGCTTGCGCCAAAAATGTTTCAACCCGATCTTGCTTATCATTGCGTACATTTTGCGCAACATACTCATAGGCCAGCCAAGCTAGAATAAAAGTAGGTATGATAACAATAGGCAGAAGAACGATAATAAATTTAGTACGCAGTGATAAGTTAAATAACACAATAATCGTCTCCTATTTAATCAAGCAAACTAAAGAATATCGAGCGCCTCAATTTGTTTGCTTCAGACGAGAGCGGCAGAAAAAACTCACTATTATTAAGCGTTGTTTGATCCGGATATATCGCTGTATTCGCTAAAAAGGTCTTAGGTAGGTGTATTTCGGCACCTTTATTCGGGGATGCATAACGTAAGAATTCGGCACTTTTGGCCGCCACTTTAGGTCGATTCATATAGTTAAGGAAGGCCCTTGCTAAATCTTTGGACTTCGCTGTTTTTAACACTGCCAGATAATCGATCCAAATACCGCTACCTTCTTTCGGTACGACAAATTCAATATTATCGTGCGCTTCTGCAAGCTTAATACCGTCACCGTTGTACACCATCGCCATCCAGACATCGCCTTTAATTAAGTCATTATTATTTGAATAGCCATAACGTTTAACCAAGGGTTTCTGTTTTACCAATAAATCATTTGCCAAGCTTAGCTCAGCAACACTTGCGCTATTCATCGAATAACCCAAACTCTTTAGCGTTAAACCAACCACATCTCTAGAATCTTCAATCATCGAAATTTTATTCTCAAGAGACGCTTTAGGTGCCAATAGATCTAACCAACTATCGATTGATTCAGTGACTAAATCACTACGATAAACAACCCCAATCGTCCCCCACAAATATGGCACACTATAAGACCGTAAGCTCGGAAATGCATTAGCGAAACGCGGATCAATATGTGACAGGTTTTTGACCGTATATAAGTCAATTGGATCTAATTTATCTTGAGATACATAATCGACCATAGATATTCCCGATGAAACGACAATGTCAATGACCCCCTCGTTAGACGACCATAAATAGTGTTCTTTTGCTTCATCCGTTTCATAGTAGATTTTCTGCACACTTGCACTGAATTCAGGCTCGAAGGCAGCGATGACTGCTGGGTCGAAATAATCCGCCCAGGTATACAACGTTAAGGTTTGTTTTTCTTCTGAGGCAGACTTAAGAATGAATTCAAGATCATCTTTAAACCCCATTGACAGCATTTCGTCTGCTTCATCCAAGATCAAACGATCAATATTTCCAATAAATAACTTTTTTCTTCTTATTAAATCCTTTGTCCTACCTGGAGTGCCAACAACAATTTGAGGTCCTTTTTTTAAAGATTTTATTTGTTCCCCTATTTTAGCTCCTCCATAAACTGCTAAAATATTGATCATCTTTAAATATTTGGAATAACTTATTAAATCATTTGTAATTTGGACACAAA
>ENA-OSET01003873-OSET01003873.1-sediment-metagenome-genome-assembly--contig:-NODE-3873-length-13486-cov-3.385040_pt1 | contig 13486 bp, 12 predicted proteins | sample MGYA00237882_ERZ534229 | MGnify/ENA primary metagenome ERZ534229 (study PRJEB26408, sample SAMN06266212) | sediment metagenome | isolation source: Hudson Canyon methane seep mesocosm | place...
CTTATCGGCGAAGATATTAACGAATATTTGAAACAACACGAACAAAAGCAACTACTCCGCTTACTTACCTGCGGTAGTGTAGATGACGGCAAAAGCACTTTAATCGGCCGCTTATTGCATGACGCCCAAATGATCTATGAAGATCAATTAGAAGCAATCAAAAAAGATAGCGTTAAATCGGGTACAACCGGTGAAGAACTCGATCTCGCTTTACTTGTAGATGGGCTACAGGCCGAGCGAGAGCAAGGTATTACCATCGATGTTGCCTATCGTTATTTTTCTACAGATAAACGAAAATTCATTATTGCTGACACACCGGGACACGAACAGTACACCCGAAACATGGCAACTGGCGCTTCAACAGCTGATTTAGCGATCATTTTAATTGATGCTCGCCATGGTGTATTGACGCAAACTAAACGTCATTCATTTATTGCATCACTCTTAGGCATCAAACATGTGATTGTTGCAATCAATAAAATGGATCTGGTTGATTATAGCGAAGATCGTTTTAATGAAATCAAAGAAGACTACCTTCAGTTTTCCGCTCAATTAAATTTAGGTGATATACAGTTTGCTCCACTTTCAGCATTGAAAGGGGTAAACACTATTGAAAAAAGTGAGCTAACTCCGTGGTATCAAGGCAAGCCATTAATGGAAATGCTTGAAACCGTTGAGGCTTCAAAAGATAAAAACCTTAAAGACTTCCGCTTACCTGTTCAGTACGTTAACCGCCCTAACCTTAACTTTCGTGGTTTTTGCGGTACGATTGCTTCAGGTATCATCAAACCTGGCGACAAGATAACAGCCCTACCGTCAGGAAAATCAAGCTCCGTTAAGGCGGTCGTTACTTTCGAAGGTGAATTAGACGAAGGGTTTGCAGGCCAAGCGGTCACACTAACACTCAATGATGAAATTGATATTAGCCGTGGTGATATGATCGTTAAGTCTGACAACGCTCCAGACACGAGCTCAGCCTTTAAAGCACACATTGTTTGGATGGCTGAAGAGCATATAGCACCCGGAAAATTAGTTGATATCAAGCTTGGCTCTAAACTCGCATCAGGCTCAATCCAATCAATTGACCACCTAATTGATGTTAATACCTTAGCCAAAACAGAAGCTGACCATCTAGAACTTAATAGTATTGCTTCATGTACAATCCATCTTAATCAGACGATTGCATTCGATAACTATTTAGAGAATAAAGCAACGGGCTCATTCATCATTATCGACCGCCTCACTAACGTCACCGTTGGTGCAGGTATGATTGATTCAGCCGCTGAAGACCAAACCGCGAACTGGGAACCCGTTAGCCAAGCTGAACGCGCTGCACGCCTTGAGCATCAAACGCCCAGCATTATTGGCTGCATAGGCGAAGCCGCTGATGTATTAGCACAAGCAATTGAAAGAAAGCTGTTTAACCTTGGACGAACTGCAGTACTAATAACAAACCATATGACTGATAGCGACCAAGAAAAGCTATTAATCGCGAAAGCTCTTAAAGAAGCAGGTTTGATTGCGATCGTCCCCTTAAAAGAGGCTTCTGATCTGGTAGATAGTAGCGCCTCTGCCAATACAGACTCAGATATTCCAGATCAAGTTAACACGATCGACTAGAAATATCTTTTAAACTTCCGGCCTACATCTACGTAGGTCGGGCCTTCTACCACTATTTGAACTAACAACCCCATGGCTATTACTTCACTGATTTTTCACCGCATTTCTCGCTGGCAAGAAGAACAACCTTCAGAACTAAAATTAACTGAAACAGGTCCTGAAGTATCAGCAGACCATGAAGGCCTATTCGGGCAGCTAAAAAAGATATTCCAATTTAAAGCAGGTAAATTTCACGGTCATTTTGATGAAGATTACAGCGCAGCCCCTTTTCAAAGTTGGTTAAAAGAACACCTCGACAATAAAATTAGTTTTGAAAAACTAACTCACTTATACATGGCTGAACTCAAAGAGCTTGTAGATAAAACTAGCGAAGCTTTTGAAGCAAGCATTCTATTCCTATTAGAAGAAAGAGCCGATGGCCCGAGATGTTATATTTTTGCACTCGACACAAACTCAGGCTTACAACTTGATAGTTCGCTCAATCTGGGCACAGTAGATTTTCTGAACACTACCAAGTTAGACCTTGCTATTCGTATAGACCTTGATGACTGGCAGCACACAAACACCATCAGTGAAAGCCAAACACCTGAACAAGATAACACGCCTTATTTATGCATGATTCGTTCTCGCTCTAAAGCAAAAATTGGCGAGGCATTTACTCAATCAATTGGCTTTAAAAGCACAATAGATACGGCCAAAGAAACCGAATCACTTATGCAGGTTTTGGCAGGTTACACTAAACAGTCTGAACCAAAAGAAGCCGCAGAAATACGCCAAAAAGCCTATGATTTTTGCGTAGAACAGCAGCAAATTGGCGAAGCAGTACCCTTGAATGAACTTTCAGGTTTTTTAGACGAAAATTCTCCGACAAAGTTTAGCGAATTCGCTGAACAACAAGATAATATCGGCGACAAAAAATCACTTCGACCCGATACACGAAAACTTAAACATCTCGTTAGAATTTCCGGAAAAGGCAACGGCCTCAGCCTTTCCTTTTCATCAGACCTTATGCAACAAACCATTTTGTTTGATGAACAATCAGACACACTAACAATTACATCTATCCCTAAAAGTTTAAAGAAACAGATTATTGAACATATTAAAGAATCTAACGATAAAAGCTAATTATTTAACGATAAAATAATTAGCACTTAATTCACATTGCTTTGGACTTACGCTCCAAGCGGCAAAGGTATCAATTATGTCAGATCAAAACGCATCACCAGCAGTAGTATGCGCGCTATACAAATTCGTCATTTTAGAGGATTTTGAAGCAATACGCCCACCATTACTAAACATCATGCTAGAAAACGAAGTCAGAGGCACCTTACTACTTGCCAGAGAAGGTATTAACGGTACGATCGCTGGCAGCAGGGAGTCAATTGATATCATACTTAATTGGCTCAAGGAAGATATGCGTTTTTCAGATATTGTCACCAAAGAATCTTTTGATACTGAAGTCCCATTTAACCGTACCAAAGTTAAATTAAAAAAAGAAATTGTGACAATGGGTGTTGAAGATATCGACCCAAAGAAGATTGTTGGAACTTATGTTAAACCAAAAAATTGGAATGCATTAATTTCTGATCCTGACGTACTCTTAGTTGACACTCGAAATGATTATGAAGTGAAAATCGGCACTTTCCAAAATGCCCAGAACCCCGAAACCGAAACATTTCGTGAGTTTCCAAAGTACGTCGAAGAAAATCTGGATTCTAACAAACACAAAAAAGTCGCCATGTTTTGTACGGGCGGTATCCGCTGTGAAAAATCTACTGCATTCTTAAAAGAAAAAGGCTTTGAAGAGGTCTACCACCTTGAAGGGGGAATCCTAAAATACCTAGAAGAAGTTCCCGAAGAAGAAACAATGTGGAAAGGTGAATGCTTTGTATTTGATAATCGTGTTGCCGTCAATCATAAGCTAGAGAAAGGCCAATATGACCAGTGCAACGCCTGTCGCATGCCGGTAACAGAGACTGAAAAGAAAAGTGAACACTTTATTGAAGGCGTTAGTTGCCCGCACTGCTACGAGAAAAAGACAGATGCACAAAAAGCACGTTTTGCCGAGCGTGAACGACAAGTAAAACTAGCGCACGAGCGAGGAGAGCAACATATTGGCGGCAATGCCGCCAGCGTAATTATCAAGCGCAAAGAAGAAAAAAAGCAAGAACGTATAAAACAACAACAGCAGAACAAAAACTAAAATATGCTCGCCAGTTTCATTATTTTGTGAAGCTGGTGATCAAGTTCGATTTGCACTCACTGTATAATTTAGTCAAAACAAACAACTAAAAAAGTTGAAATATAACATTTACCTTTGGATCCACAATGAGAAAAATACTGAGCATCACCCTGCTCGCCCTCATAATCACTTTAAGCGGCTGTGCAGCAGTAACGATCACAGAAAGCGGTGAGTCCAATTTCAAATATCATCCTGACTATGAAGAATCTAAGCACTTTTTCTTATGGGGTTTGATAGGCGAGCACCATATTGATGTAACTAAAATTTGTACAAAAACCCCGACCATCCAAATGCAAACCAAGTTTAGTGCCTGGGATGTATTTTATACTGCTATTACCCTAGGGATATATTTACCTCGAACAGCAAAAATTTGGTGCGAAAGAGAGGGAGAATCATGATTGTATCATTCATCAAAACACTCGCCTTCATTTTCATTTTCAGTCTTTCATCCTGTACGGTGATTCATTTTGAAAACGGAAAAGTTGTGCCCGACCCAGATTCATTCTCATCTGACGTTACTGAAAATGAATCGTATGATGAAAACACATCAGAGCGTCACAGAAAATGGTACCATCATTCACTGTATCAATTTGCAGAAATAAGCAATCCCCTTGAGATCAATCATGTATGCACTGGCTTAGATTGGAATCAAGTTACCACAGAAGTAACTCCTTTCGATGCAATTATGGGGATTTTGGATAATGCTATTTTTATTAGCGCAGCCTCCATAGGCATCGACCTTTGGTCACCCTGGTCAATTGAATACTCTTGCAAAGAACAAGATTAACGTTAACGCTGCCATCATGTATTATGCTTTGATGGCAGGTTTCGCGAAGTAAAACATCCACTAAACCAAGTTATTCCTGCCGTGCTTATTTATCTCTCGATGAAACAAATATGCCAAAATTATCGCACTCACAGCAAGCCCAATACCCATCCCTATCCAAACACCCGCAGCACCAAATGGGCTCAGAAATAAATAAGAGCACGGAAAACCAATAAACCAATAACTGAAAATTGCGGCCAATGTAGGCGAAGCTCCCAATTTAAAACCTCTCAACACCCCCATTAAATTAACCTGCCAGCCATCTACCATTTGAAAAAGTGCCGCTATAAATAAAATACTAATGATAATACTATTCACCTCTGCGTAATCAGCTACCGAGAGATCTAAAGCACTATTGTTTAAGTTTTCATTCAAGAAAATAGAAGCAAGCCACTCTGGCGCAAACCAAAACAAACTCCCAGAAATAAAAGCACTAAAAGTAGCCAAAAACAGCCCGCATACAACCACCATACGTATATTTAACAAATTCCTTGCCCCATAAAACTCGCCTACCTTCACTGATACTGCTTGAGAAAGCCCTAAAGGAACCATAAAACTCAACGTTGTAAGTTGTAAGGCGACATGATGCGCAGCAAGAGCATTCACCCCCAGTGTACCGATCAATAAAGCTGCAGCAGAAAACATGCCCACCTCCATCGCATGTGCAAGAGCAATCGGAGCACCTAACTTAAACGTATCAATTAATGTTTCCCAAGAAAACAGCTCCCACTTGGTCCAAAATGGGTACTCATTAAATATAGATTTTCGATATACTAATCCAACAAGACCTAAAAACATTAGCAGTGAAATAAGACAAGTACCTAGCGCTATTCCCTGAATACCTAATGCAGGCAACCCCCACATTCCCGTCATTAAAGCATAACTAACAGGGTAATTGAGACTCGCAGCAATTATACTGACTGGCAAAATAACGGAGGGATTTCCCAAACCCAGCACAAGACTTCTTAGAAGGATAAAACCAAAGGCCGGTAAAAGCGACCAGACCACCACATGCAGATACTGCTCAGCATAAACAACTGTTTCTGCAGACTGCCCCAGCAGTAATAAAATAGGTGTTATCTGCCAGATAAACCCTGCAAAAACAAAAAACAGCCCAAGGACAACAACCGTACCTGAAAGCAACGCCCTTTGAACGGCTAACGTATCATTCTCCCCCTTTGCAAAAGCTATCAAGTTAGCCGTTGCCACTAACATACCAATCCCAACAATATAAAAAAACTGATAGACAACAGCCCCTAAACCGCCACCTGCAAGCATCTCAACGCCCAACTGCCCCATTAGCACGGTATCGATAAAGGACATTGAAGCAAAAGCCAACTGCCCAACAACCATCGGCAATGCAATTCTAAAAAGATCTTTCAGCATTAAAAATGAAGTCATGAGATATCACGAATGCTTTTATACCAAGCTGAAGGCTCTATTATTTCACCATCGGTCTCTCGTACTTCTGGATAAGGTATTTGTTTATCTTGACAATATTTAGCGATTTCAGGGTGCGCCCAACGAAAAAAAGTAGACTTATATTCATCGTGACTCAAGCGAACCTGGTGATAACATCCCGCAATTTGACGTTGACGCTGCGCCTCAGCAAGAATAATCGCTGCCGCTACCGAGACATTAAAAGATTCAACCATTCCCATCATAGGTATAACAATATGCTTATCAACTTTATCTGCAGCTAAATCACTCACGCCCTTTTTTTCATTTCCCATCAAAATTGCGCATGGCTGAGTATAATCTACTGAGCGATAATCTACCGCCTCACTCGAAAGATGCGCAGCATAAACTTGATAGTTTTGCGTATGCAATTTATCAATAGCATCGGTCATAGATTCATGACGAACAATATCTACCCAACGATCACTCCCCATTGCCGTACCACTATAAGGTCGATGATCCTCTTTATGCCAAACCATATTAAGCTCATGAATACCTACGGCATCACTTGTTCTAACTAGCGCTGCGATATTACGAGGTTTATGTATTTGGTCAGTTAAAAGAGTGAGGTCTGGCTGACGAAGATCTAATGTTCTACGTAGTTTTTGAAAGCGTTCAGGGGTCATTTAAAGCTACTTTTTAAATCAGAAATTAAGCACGTGTAAAAATTAAGAGTAAGTTAACCACAACCATCAAGATTAAAGTCAACCAAGTAAAAAGTGTTCCATATAAACGAGCCTTAGAAGGCCCACTACTCGCCGAGAGCCCCCAAGCATGCATAACTCGACCGATAACAAGCATTAAACCAAAAAAATGTAACAACCAAGGTGTTAAATAATTCAGCTCTAAAATCAGCAACAAGACAATTCCAACCGGAATATTTTCAACCGCATTTCCGTGAGCCCGAACTGCACATTTTATAGCGTTCGTGCCCGAACTATCGCCTAGATCAATTTTCTCTTTTTGACGAAATTTTGTTACACGGTACGCCAACATGACAACAAGTAGAGCCAGAAAGCTGCCATATATAGGAGTAATTAAAAGCATTAGAAGCCATCACGAGTCTATTTGTTGATGAGTTTTCTAATTACTTATCAATTGGCCGTGGGCCAGAACCTCCATGAGGAAAACTAGTGACAGAGCCTTTCCCCGCAGTAACTTTTGCTGTGCCTTCCTGTTCAACCTCATCAATTCGAATAACGGCATTCATCGGAATATAAGTTCTCTTTACTCCTGAAAACTCACTTTTCAAACGTTCCTCACCAGGATCAACAAGTAACTGAGACTTCTCACCAAACAACAGTTGCTCTAACTCAACAAATCCGTACAAATCAGAAGGGTAAACATGAGATGCATAAATTTCATATACATCTTCATTATTGTAAAAAATAACTTTATAGGTTTTCTTTATATTCATGATGAAGGAGAATAATCTAGTTGACTGAAAGGAAACAAATTATAACATAATTTTTAAATTAGATATCCACGCTTCTTCAACAGCACCCGAACACTCTTTACGCTTTTAAGGCCTGAACTTTTTTAACTAAATGAGCATATCGTTTGTACTGCCGATGCTGCTCAGGTATATGCTTAACATTTGCTAAACAATGCTCACAGCGGCGTTTTAGTTCTGGATTACCTCCCTGTTCGGCAATCTGTTTTAACATAACCTGCACCATATTTAAATTTAACGCAGGATGTTTAGGGGTCGATACAAGAGCACTTTCAAAGACTTCAATCGCTTTATTCAAATCACCCTTTTCAAACGCTCCAATACCTTGTTTATTTAATTTTCGGGCTTTTACTTTCTTCTGTAGGCTAACAGGTTCATCCAACAAATCTTCAATACTGCTCATAAGCGCTGCATCACCACCGCTTTCTTGCGCCAAATCAGACAACAACTGCTCTGCCTGACTTACTTCTCCCATGGTATAAAGAGTTTTAGCAAACTCTAACTTCATCGAAGCATCTGCCTCATCAAGATCCATAGTACCTTCAACTTTATCTAAAATAGTTTTTGCTTTCTTTTCATCACCCTGCCCTTGATGAACACGCGATTGGATTAACATAGAGTTGACTTGCACAGACTGGTCGTCTTTAAATTTCTTTCCCACACGCTCAAGTGTGTGCACGGCCTCTTTCGCTCTTTTCTTTCCTAAATCTGTTTTATCCCCTTCTGATAATTCAGACAAACACCGACCAAGACTTAAATAATTTTCTGGGGATTCATGCACTGAATTGTGCCCAAGCTTTACAGTATGCCTAAAAGCATCACTTGCCCCCTCAACATCTTTGTTTTTAGTACACACTTCAGCTAATTTCTTTTGTCGAATAATCGCGAAAGGAGATATCTCTACCGCTTTTTTCAAAGTTTGCTGCGCCTCTAGCGCACTACCTTTCTTAAGTTGAGCTTCAGCTAACCAGTCATACGCCTCAATCAAGTTTCCATTTTGTTTTAACAGACCTGTTAAACCATCAATAGCCCCTTGATAATCCCCCTGCGCCAATTTCACTTTACCCAAACCCAACTGAGCCCAACCAATGTCGCGCTTAGTCAAAATATTTTCGTAAATTTGCCGAGCTAATTCATATTGTTCTTTTTGATAATAAAGTCCCGCCAATTTGCGATAACACCAAATTGCATACTTTGACTCGGACTTAATCTCCGCATTGATCAAATCAATAGCTTTATCAATTAACTCTTTATCTATCGCATCATTTATCGGCTTTAAAGTTTCCCTTTGCTCGATCATTACATCCAGACGTTTTTGTAAAACAGCTTTAGTCATTGGTTTAGTGATGTAACCATCAGGTAAGTACTCCAAAGCCCCCATCACCATATCTTTAGAGGTTTCAGCGGTGATCAATACAAAAATCCCCGTTTGCTTTAATAACTTATTATGACGAAGCTCTTCTAATACCTGCTGTCCATTTTTCCCCGTACCCAGGTTATAATCACATAAAATGATATCGAAGCTTTCATGCTCACAACGCGCAACAGCATCCTCACCATTCCCAGCGACTTCGATATGTTCAACACCAAAAGCACGAATCATTTGTCGAACCGAAAGTCTGAAATTTTCAAAATCATCCACAACAAGAAATTTCAAATTGCGGTAATATTTAGCTAATTGGATTTGACGCTGTAATTCACTCATAAAAAGTTACTATATAAAATGATAATATTAAGATCAGTGTAGACCTTAAGTGCCCGTATTGCTTATTCCACTTTACAAATTAATATATTTTTTAGTAATTAATTTTGACAGCCACGAACTAGCAGTACAAAATCCAATTTTTAACTCAAATGAACCGACCCATGACCCACCCTTTATTTATTGATATCGATGCAAGCCATGCAGACGATAATGCTTTTCCTACTTCGATCGCTTGGTCATTACCTGATGGAACCATTAAATCAGTGATTATTTCACCGGACTCCGACTGGGACCCTTGGGATAATGCAAGTCCAGATATAGATATACAACATCTATTGGATCAAGGAGTATCTGGCCCCGACGTAATCCGTGAAATGAACGAAGATCTAGATGGGCAAACTGTTTTTGTAGACGGGCTTGATGAGGACGAACTTTTGTTAGAGCTTTTATTTGAAACCTATAACAATACTTTAGGATTTGAGCTAGCCACCATCTCTCAATTGCATTCACGACATAACTTTGAAGATTTACTTGTTATGCGTCGTCAAATTGCTGACGAGCACCAATTCAATCTAGACTTAGCTGAAGAAAACATACAAGCTCTCCTTCATCTTTCTGAACGACTTAAAGCGGAAAAATAAATACAACGGTTTACAGAGCAGACAAAGCTCTCAAATCAAAAAATTGTGACAGCCATCTGCGCAACTTACGCTGACAACTGTCAACATCGTATTTTTCTTAGGTAAGCACTCCATACATACTGATACCCCATTAAAATGTAACCCCACATGAGAACAAAGGTAATCGACAGAATGATGCGCTGTATTTTTTTATTTAAAGTGGTGTTAATGATCACCCTTATTCAATTTTCTCTTCTGTCTAAAGCGGAGGAACAAGGTATTGGCGCGTTATTAGGCGCTCCGATAGACCGAGACTACTTTGCAGTTGGGATTGCGTTCAATGAATTTCGTTCAGTCGAACTCGTTCTTGAAGATATAAATGGCAACGTCATAGATCGCGAATTTCCTTTAACGGCTCAAACATACGCTACCTCATTCACCCTCGGTACATACATCACAGAAAATTTCAAAACTGAGCTTCGCGCCGGCAGAGGAATCGTTGACGACACCCTTGAAGAGGCAATGGATATTAATATAAATTACTGGTTTAACTGGTACATTGGTCCAAGCTACCCTATTACAGACTACATGTCTGGCTACGCACTTATTGGTTTATCGCATTATGATGCAGATGTAACCAGGAGGGAAATTAATTTATTTCAACCCACGAGTGGCACTACAGCTGCTAGAACAATCATAGCCAGTCCTAGCACTACTGAAATGGAAAAAGATTTATTTGGCACAAGCTTCAGTACAAGCTGGCTTTTAGGCTTAGACTATCACCTCGTAGATACTTGGTATTTGGCTTTAGAATATGGTCGTTTATTAAAAGATACTGAAACCAACATAAAAGTTTACCAAGCTGGCGCATACTTACGTTACGTTTTCTAAGCAAATCAAACATAATTAAATGGTGAGCGACCCTCACCATTTAATCTGACCACCAACAATCAAAGCACCAATACAATTACTTATCTGCGCTTTAATATCCAGCACTGGTGTATTTTTTGATTTCGCTCAAAGTCCTTTGCAATTGTCTTTGGAGTAATATCTTCTAAAACATATCGTTCACTTAATGCAGCATCATCAATTTTAAACTTTCGCAGATTATTTGAGAAAATCAGTTGCCCGTCGTCACTCAAATGCTTCATTGCTCCGTCAATTAAAGATACATGATCACGCTGGATATCTAATACCCCCTCCATTCTTTTTGAGTTTGAAAAACTCGGAGGATCAAGAAAAATCACATCATACAAAGTTGTTACAGGATGCATATTCAACCATTCAATACAGTCCTGCTGACTTAACTTATGCTTGGACAGGTCAATATGGTTGGCAGAAAAGTTATCTTTTGCCCAGTTAAGATAAGTACGTGACATATCAAGGCTTAAAGACTCAGTAGCCCCCCCCATCGCAGCATTCACCGTCACAGTAGCTGTATAGCAAAATAGATTTAAAAAACGTTTTCCAGCCAGGTTTTCACGAACCCACTTCCTTATTGGACGATGATCTAAAAAGACTCCGGTATCAAGATAGTCCGTTAGATTCACCAATAAACTCACATCATTTTCTTGTATCTTTAAATACTGCGCGAGTGAATCATTCTTTTCATATTGAGCCACCCCCTTCTGTATGGCGCGACGCTTCAAAACGACATTATCAGGTTTAACAGATAGGCTCTCAGGTAGAACAGCTAAAGCCTCACGTAAGCGCTCTAAACTGGTTGCTTCATCAATAGATTTTGGCGCAGCATACTCCTGAACATGAAGCCAAAGCTCCATAGACTCATCAAGATAAACATCAATCGCAACCGCAAATTCAGGCATATCAGCATCATAGAGACGGTAACAGCTTATCTTCTGTTTTCTAGCCCATTTCCCAATTGTTCGCAGGTTTTTTGACAGCCTGTTCTTAAACATTTCCGCGCGAGCAGCATTCGTTATTTTCCAATAACCAGGATCATGTATTTTTTGAGCAGGTGCCTGCCAAGCTTCTTTAAATCGGTTTTCTTCTGCCAACTTAAACAATAGTAACTGACTTTCAATGGCACCATTGTATAGCTTATATTGTTTATGGCTCCGCCATGCTACTTTTCGCCCTAAATCAACATTTCCAGTAAAAATACCGGCATCCCATCCAATTAAATGCCGCTCAAACTGCTGACCAAATAATTCATATAACGATTCAAGTTCTTTCACCTCACCCAAACGTTCACCATAAGGAGGGTTGGATAACACTAAACCGTGCTGCATCTTGTCAAACAACACCAAGTCAACCAATGCCTGCTTCTCAACATGAATAAGGTCTTCAAAACCAGCTTGCCGAATATTATCCCAAGCCCGACTCACCACACGACTATCTTGATCAAACCCTACAATACGACCACGATAAGCCGACTTGCCTTGTAAGAATTCATTTTGAGCTAACGCTTTGAGCTCATTCCAGGCCTCTGAATCATGCTGATGCCAAGCATCAAAACCCCAGACCTCCCGATCAAGCCCTGGCGCCTTATTACAAACCATCATAGCCGCTTCTATAAGCAAGGTACCCGAACCACACATAGGGTCGAGAAAACAAGCATCTTCAGAATACTGATCAGGCCAACCAGATAAAGCCAGCAAACCTGCACCAAGGTTTTCCTTTAACGGAGCACGCCCTGTAGCAGTTCGATACCCCCGCTTATGGAGACTTTCACCCGATAAATCCAAGCCGAGCGATAAACGACCTTTATGAAGACGTGCTGAAATTCGGATTTCAGGCTCTGCTTTGCTAACTGAAGGCCTAACCCCCGTATTTTCACGAAACTGATCAACCACCGCGTCTTTTACTTTAAGCGCTCCAAACGTTGAATTATTAATTACGTCATTGGTACCTAAAAAATCAACTGCAAACGTTTTTTCTGAAGAAAAGTGCGCCCCCCAATTTACAGAAGAAGCAATATCGTACACATCATCTGCACGGTCCACCTTCCCTTTCGCCAATTGAAAAATAACGCGATTAGCAACTCTCGACCAAAGCAAAATACGGTATATACCGATCTTATCCGCCTCAATATCCACCCCAGCAGGTGTTGCTTTAATAATTGAAGCACCTAATTTCTCAAGCTCTCGCTCTAAAGCGTAATGCAAGCCCTTTGGGCATGTGACAAAAATTGAATTCATTTCAGTTTGTTTCATCGGTTACCAAACTCATACAGAAAAAAGAAGTAATATTTCAGCGGCATTCGACCACGTTATCCCCCCTAAAACAAGGCATTAGCCTTTTATATAGCAAAGACCTATAAAAAACTGTTCTTATAGATAAATATATTCATATACATTTTGACTAACTTTGGCTTTACTAGAGATGTGGGTTGTATAAACCCCCTTTGAAAAGCATTTAAATTATTGCCATTTATTACACTATTTAGAGGAGCTATACGCACATTTTGTTAGACTGATTAAGCTGATAACAGACAATAACCATCACTTCAGGCTTAACTAGGTCAACGTTCAAACAACTAAAACATTAGAAATAAATGTTCATGAGGTTCTATAAGAATGAAAAGACAAAAACGTGATAT
>ENA-OSET01003877-OSET01003877.1-sediment-metagenome-genome-assembly--contig:-NODE-3877-length-13478-cov-3.016417_pt1 | contig 13478 bp, 13 predicted proteins | sample MGYA00237882_ERZ534229 | MGnify/ENA primary metagenome ERZ534229 (study PRJEB26408, sample SAMN06266212) | sediment metagenome | isolation source: Hudson Canyon methane seep mesocosm | place...
TTCAGAACCGTTTCGCGAAACGTCTCGTGATAGGCGATGGTGACGTGGACGCCGTCAACACCGCCCTCCCGCAATTGCCGAAAAATCTTTTCGGACCAGTTGGCATATTGCAGGCCGTCGATACGCATCAGACCGGTGTCCCGGCGCTGATATAGGCTGTTTTGACGGTGGTATAGAATTCAGCAGCTGATTTCCCCTGTTCGCGCGGCCCGTACGAGCTGTCGCCGCGACCGCCAAAGGGCACGTGATAATCTGTGCCTGCGGTTGGCAGGTTGACAGTCACCACACCGGTACGCGCATTGCGGCGGAAATGGGTAGACCGGGCCAGGCTCTGGGTCACGATACCCGACGTCAGGCCAAAATTGGTGTCATTGACCACGCTTAGGGCCTCGTCATAGCTGCCCACTTTGATCACCGAGGTCAGTGGCGCAAACATTTCCTCGCGGTTGATGCGCATATCATTGGTGCTGTTCAAAAACACACCGGGTGACATGTAGAACCCATCATGCGGCATCTCCAACCGCGCCCCGCCACAGGCCAGTTCTGCGCCCTCAGAGCGGCCCAGGTCCACATAGGCAAGGTTTTCGCTCAGCTGCTGCTGGCTGACCACCGGCCCCAATTGAGTGCCCTCATGCAGCGCGTGGCCCACCTTCATTGACTTGGTGCCCGCGACCAGCTTTTCCACAAAACTGTCGTGCACCGCATGGTGAACCACCAACCGCGACGAGGCGGTACATTTTTGACCGGTGCTGCCAAACGCCCCACCCAAAGCCAGCGTAACCGCCAGATCCAGATCGGCGTCATCCATCACCGCCAATGCGTTTTTTGAGCCCATTTCCATCTGAACCTTGGTCAGGTTCTGAATCGCGGCCATGCCGATCCCCTTGCCCACAGGCACAGACCCGGTAAAGGAAATTGCGTTTACCTTGGGGCTTTCCACCAGCTGTTGCCCGATTGAACGACCCGATCCCATCACCAGGCTGAACAGCCCCTTGGGAATATCCTGTTTGGCAATGATTTCTGTCAGTGCCACAGCCGAGGCCGGGGTGATGTTGGCCGGTTTCCAAACCACCGCATTGCCATAACACAGGGCCGGCGCAATCTTCCAAGATGCGGTCGCGGTGGGAAAGTTCCATGGGGAGATAACAGCAACCACTCCCACCGCCTCGCGGCGCACGTCGATTTCAACACCGGCGCGCACCGAATCTGCATTTTCACCCAGCTGACGAAGACATTCAGCGGCGTAATAGGTAAAGAACTGGCCAGCACGGAAAACCTCGCCTTTGCCTTCGGCCAGTGGCTTACCCTCTTCCCGGCTTAGCAATGTGCCCAGTTCCTCGGCCCGCGCCATCAGCTCGTTACCGATTGCCATCAGCACCGATTGCTTGCGCTCAAGCCCATAGGCCGCCCATTCCCGCTGCGCGACCTGCGCCTGGTCCAGGGTGTCTTCCAATTGGTCAGTGCTGGCCTGCGTGAACATGCCAATCATGTCGCTCAGATCTGATGGGTTGCGATTTTCAACTTCGCTTTCGCCCGCAGCCCAGTTTCCAGAAATCAGGTTCAGTTTGGTATTAGACATCATTTTTCCCACACGAAGAGTTAGGAAAACAATGGACTTACTGCGCCATGTCAGTCAAATTTAAATAACTTAAGCTAATTTCAGGAATATTGAAATAATGGCAATCAAGATTGAAATGTTACGTTGTTTCAACGCCGTGGCCGAAGCTGGAAATCTGGCAGATGCAGCAACGCGTTTGGGTCGCACCCAATCAGCCCTCTCGATGACGCTGAAACAGCTAGAGGACCACCTGGGTCAGCGGCTGTTTGTCAGCGATCGCAAAAGCCAGCTAACGCCTGTCGGCCAGCAAATTTTTGAACTCGCCCGAACCGAGTTGCGCCAGTTTGATGACACCCTCAAGGCCATTCAGGCAGCGGCAGTGGCACCACAGGGCCTTGTACGCGTTGCCTCTGTGCCTTCGGTTGCGGGGCTCATGTTCCCATCGATGGTGCAGACATTCCGCGCGGTTTGCCCCGGCACCAAGATTGAGCTGCGCGACACCGATTCCCAACAAGTCATTGACGCGCTGAGCAGAGGTAAGGCGGATATCGGGATCGCCTCAAATGACCACACCGTGAATGGCATTCAACAGACATCGCTGTTTTCTGATCGGTTTGGGCTGATTTGTTCGCCACGTCATCCGCTGGCACTTCGTTCCGACCCGATAACGCTATCGGATGTGATTTCCAGCCAGTTCATCAAGAACGACCTGTGTCTGTCAATCGAGTCCGAGACGTTTCAAGAGATGACCTCTCATGCTGACTTGTCGGCCCGCAACACCTTGTCGCTTATTTCAATGGTTCGCTCTGACGAATGGGTCACGATCCTGCCCAAAGCGGTGCTTCATATCGCGCCGTCAGATCTGGTCTTTCGTGAAATTTCAGACCTAACATCCCGGCGTCAGGTCAACTTGCTGTTGCGGGAAAAGTCGCCGTTTCAACACTATGCAGAGAAATTGGCTTCTGTCATCCTTTCCACAAACTGGGAAACAATCATGAGTGCGGATTGAACTGCATCGCTGGGCTCCGGTCCCCTTTTGCTGTCTTTGTAACCTATGCGGCCTTGGTCCGAAGCCAAGACCGAAACGCCCGCAATCCCTTAGGATCTCTGTCGGGTAACATGACCATATAGTACCCTAGATTTTCTTGATTAAGCTCACAAATCTTAACCAACTCTCTGGCCTGAACGTCCCGCTCAACAATGGACTTGGGCTGTACAGAAATCCCCAATCCAGCGGCTACGGCTGATAACACCAACCCATTGGTATTCAAAAGCGTTAGGTCTATCTGTTCAAAATCAATGCCTTCCCGTTCTACAATAGCCTTTCGTTCCATCATATGGCTTTCCATCAACCACGGCAGACCAACCACATCCTGCAGACACCTGACCGTCCGCCCCTTGACCAGATCAGGATGGGCGACGACCCAAAAATCTCCGTCTGTCAGCAGTTCAGATTTGACATTGGGCCACCCCCCGTCGCCATATCTGATCGCCAGATCAAACCCGTCTTTCCTAAGATCAGTCAACCCAATACTCGGATTGATGGTCAGCGATATCTCAGGGTGCTTTGCCCAGAATTCCCCGATCCGTGGCATCAACCAGTTGGCGGCAAAAGCGGGTGTAACAGTGATATTCAGCGACCTGTTTTCACTTTGTGTTCTCAACCTCTCCACGCCGCTGGCAATCGTCGAAAACCCGGCCTGAAGGCTCTCAGCCAGTTGCAACCCGGCTGCAGTGACCGCGACACCACGCCCTTGCCGGATGATCAGGCTTTCGGAAAACTCAGCCTCAAGCCCGCGAACGTGATGGGCAATTGCAGCATGCGTCACGTTCAGCTCACGTGCCGCCTTGCTAAAGCTTTGACAGCGGGCAGCCGATTCAAATGCCCGAAGTGCCGCCAGCGATGGAACGCGCGTCCAATCCATAACATGATACCTGTACTAACAATTGCAAAATCATATTGATTTGCATCGCGGGGCGAAATTTCCATATCAATATAACACATCACGCCGACACAAAGGAGAACATAATGTTGATTTCATTACCATCCTTCCTGAGAGTTTCAAAACACCGCAATAATCAGGTGGTTGATCCCCTAACGCCTACTCACGAAACCATGCTGCAGGAGCACGAAAGACGTAAAGGCGAAGAGCTGCACCGTCGCCTTGCGCATGAGAAACGATTTGTCGCTCGCCACAATCATTATGGGTGACAACTGCCTGCCCTTGTCCACGGCCTGGCCGATCCGGACACACAGATGAGACCAGCATCCGTTTTGTGCGGGTGTTGGCAACCAATACAACAAAAAGACTTGGTCCGGCGGATTTTCAGTTTCGATTGTTGGTCATTAGGCGATTTTTTTGGAAATCCCGGACTAAGAACGATCATTGATGCCGCCACCTTCTGCCATCCCACAGCCCAACCGCGCCATTTGAGCGCGCCGCCGAGCCCTATAGTTGGGCCCTGTAAGCAGTCAAAAAGAGCGCAAGACGCAGTTCAATCACCCACTTCGGGCCACAGGCCCGTCTGATTGGGCCCATTGGCCAGCGATGGGGGCGGCGATAGACAACAGGTCGATGGCGCGTCCGGCAATCTGATCGACAATCTCGACGACTTTTTTCGGCTTCAGGTAAAAGGCCGGTACGGGTGGCAGAATGATCGCGCCCAACTCGGTTGCGGCGGTCATATTGCGCAGATGCGCCAGTGTCAGCGGCGCCTCGCGGGTCAGCAGAACCAGCCGTCGCCGCTCTTTCAGCTGAACACCCGCCGCACGGGTTAGCAGATTGTCGTCCAACCCATGGGCAATGGCCGCCAGTGATCGCATAGAACAGGGCGCAACGATCATGCCAGCAACCGGAACCGACCCCGATGCAATACTGGCGCCAATATCGCTCAAGGGATGGACCCTTGCTGCCAGCGCCTTCAGAGTTTCAAAAGCATCCGGCCCGCATTCTTCGGCCAGGGTTCGTTCGGCTGCAGTGCTGGTCACCAGATCGATGTCCACATTCAGCTCTGACAGTTGTCGGGCAACCGACAGCGCCAGCGCCGCCCCCGAGGCCCCGGCCACGCCCAGAACAACACGCGCAGGCCTCATGATCCGGCCCCCGGCATTAGACGCGCCGCCAAATCGGCAGCAAAAGCCGCGTCCTTTTGGGATGTTTTCATAACTTCGCCCCAGTCTCTGGATGTTTCGCTTTGAATTTTCACCGTGGCATCGATGCCCATCTTCCCGGCCAACCCAGGCTGAGGCGAAGCAAAGTCGAGATAATCCATCGGCGTGTTCTCGATCACCATTACGTCGCGCACCGGGTCCATCCGGGTGGCCAGCGCCCAGGCAATATCCTCCCAGTTTTTCGGATCGATGTCCCTGTCCACCACCACAATCATCTTGGTGTAACTGAACTGCGGCAGCATCCCCCACAGCGCCATCATCACCCGACGCGCCTGCCCCGGATAGCGTTTGTTGATGCTGACAACCGCCATCCGGTACGAACAGGCGGCGGGCGGCAACCAAAGGTCGTGAACTTCCGGGATCTGCGCGCGTATTGTTGGCAGTGCCAAACGGTTGAACACCTCGCCAATGATCGCCGGCTCATCCGGCGGACGGCCGGTATATGTCGACAGGTACAATGGATTCTCCCGGTGGGTCATGGCAGTGACCTCCATCACCGGGAACGGCTCTGCCCGATTGTAATAGCCGGTGTGATCGCCAAACGGCCCTTCTGGTGCCGTCTCGCTGGGTGACACCCACCCCTCGAGCACGATCTCGGCGTCTGCGGGCACCATCAGGGGAACCGTTTTGGCCGGCACCAGACGGGGACGTGCAGCGTTCAGCGCCCCGGCAAAGCTGACTTCGGACACTGTATCCGGCAAGGGCAACGCGGCAGACAGCAGCGTCGCCGGGTCAGCGCCCAACACGATGGCCACCGGAGTTCTCTCGCCCTGCTGTGCCCAGCTTTGGTGATGCGCAGCCCCGCCACGATGGGGCAACCAGCGCAGGATCAATCGGTTGTGGTCCAGAACCTGCGCCCGGTAGATGCCGGCGTTATAACAGCTGACATCCGCCACTTCGGATCCAAATGGACGGGTCACCACCACTGGCCAGGTGATCAACGGCCCCGCATCGCCGGGCCAATGTGTCTGGACCGGCAGCGCTGCAAGATCAACCTCTGCGCCCTCCAGGACTACAGCCTGAACCGGTGCAGAACGAAGGATCTTGGGGCGGGTCGCCAGCGCCGCCTTTAGCATCGGCCAACGCGACAGCGCATCGCGTAATCCATCCGGTGGCGTCGGCGATCTGAGCGCGGCCAGAAAGGCGCCAAGATTATCCAAGCCCTCCGGGCTGACCCCTAGGCCGGCAGCCACGCGTTCAGCGGTGCCAAACAGATTGACCACCACGGGCACATCCGACCGCACACCACCCTGCAACACCGGATGATCAAATTGCAGCACCGGACCCTGCGTTTCCAACACGTTACGATGCACAGCCGTCATCTGGTGGATCACCGACACCGGATCAGACACCCGTTGAAACTGGTCCGTCTTGGCGCACCAATCAAGGAAACTGCGAAGGCTGGGGTATGAGGGCAAACTACGAATGGGACTGTTCCGGAATGGCGTCCACAGCCCCTACCACTCAAAATGTTTCACGAAATTGACCCATATCAATTCGTTGAAACATTAAAGCCCCTAAAAGAGGTCAAACAACCGAGACAACAGGAGTCTCACTTGCCCCACGCTCAGGCCACCATTCCGCTGTTTCCGCGCCCTCTTGCGCGCGCCCTTGGCTTGATGCCGCTGACACCGCTGTCCTTGACGCTGACCGCTTACAGCCGAAAAATCGCCAAGACCCATCCCGGACTGTTCCGCCGTCTGGGTGCATTCGACCACACCGGGTTCATTCTGGACCCCACCGATCTGCCTTTTGTGATCTGTCTGGAGCCAAATGGCGGCGTTCCGCGTGTCACATTGATGCGGGGCAAAGGCACCGGCACTGCGCGTATCTCAGGACCGCTTGCCGCGCTGATTGGGCTGGTCCATGGCGCTTATGATGGTGACGCACTGTTCTTTTCCCGTGATCTGGTGGTCGAAGGCGACACCAGCGCGGCACTGGCCCTGCGCAATGCGGTTGATGACGCCGAATTGGACCTGTCACAGGAAATTGCCGCAATCACCGGCCCACTGGCGCGCCCGCTCCAGACCTTAATCGCATTTGCTCAGCGGCGCACTGGCGTCTGCCTGACCCGACCAGACGAGGCCGAAGCATGGTAATGGAAATCGTGTGCCCCGCGGGCACTCCGGCCTCATTGCGGGCCGCTGTTAAGGCCGGCGCCCATACCATCTATTGTGGCTTCAACGACGAAACCAACGCCCGCAACTTTCCGGGTCTGAACTTTGACCGCAGCGAAATGCGCGACGGCATCGCCTTTGCCCATGCGCAGGGCTCCAAAGTGTTGATCGCCATCAACACCTTCCCCCGCGCCGGGGACGAGGCCCTCTGGCATCGCGCGGTCGCTGACGCCGAAACCTGCGGTGCAGATGCGGTGATCCTGGCCGATCCCGGCCTGCTCGCCTATGCAGCGCGCCAGCATCCGGACCTGCGTCGCCATCTGTCGGTGCAGGCAGCGGCGGCCAATGCTGACATCATCAATTACTACGCGGATGTTTTTGACGTGAAGCGCGTCGTGCTGCCCCGGGTCCTGTCCGTTCCCGAAATCGCCGCGATCAACGCCGAAACCGAGGTCGAAACCGAGGTGTTTGTCTTTGGCGGCCTCTGTGTGATGGCCGAGGGCCGCTGCTCCTTGTCCTCATACGCCACCGGGTTGTCCCCCAACATGAACGGCGTCTGCTCGCCCGCCAGCCACGTGGAATACCTTGAGGACAAGGGCGCACTGGATGCCCGTCTGGGCGGTTTCACCATCCACCGCGTAGGCCCGAGCGAACCCGCCCCCTACCCGACCCTGTGCAAGGGATGTTTTGGTGCTGGGGATAAAACCGGCCACCTGTTTGAGGACCCGGTCAGCCTGAATGCCGAGCAACTGATCCCCCAGCTGCAAAAGGCCGGTGTCACCGCCCTGAAAATCGAAGGCCGTCAGCGGTCACGCTCCTATGTGGCGCAGGTGGTGCGCAACTTCCGCAACGCCGTGGATGCTCTCGATGCGGGTATGCCGATGCCCGAAGGCATGCTGGCGAAACTGTCCGAAGGCCAGGCCATGACAACCGGCGCATATAAAAAGACATGGAGATAACCGGATGGATTTGACAGTCGGACCAAACCAGTTCTTTTGGTCAGCCGATCGCTGGGCCGGGTTTTACGATGATCTGGCAAAATCGCCGGTGGATCGTGTTGTGCTGGGGGAACTGGTCTGCTCCAAACGCCTGCCGTTCTTTCAGGAGCGGGTCCCAGATGCCATTGCAACCCTGATTGACGCGGGCAAGGACGTTGCCCTGACCAGTCTGGCGCTGGTCACGCTCAAACGCGAGCGCAAGCAAACCGCAACATTGGCCGAGATGGGCGTCAAAATTGAAATCAGCGATCTGACCGCCCTGCCCCATTTGCCCAAAGGTGCCGCGTTTTCAGTGGGCCCACTGGTCAATGTCTACAACGAAGGCACCCTGATTTGGTTGGCCTCAAAGGGGGCGAGCCGCATTTGCCTGCCGCCAGAACTGCCGCTGGCTTCGGTTGCGACCCTTGCAAAGACTGGCGCAGATCTGGGCGTCGCGATAGAGGTCTGGGGCCATGGCCGCCTGCCCCTGGCAATTTCGGGGCGGTGCTATCACGCGCGCCTGCACAAGCGCGGCAAGGACAATTGCCAATTCGCCTGCGAAGATGATCCCGACGGGCTGGATGTCCGCACCCTTGAGGGGCAGCCCTTTTTGACAATGAACGGCGTGCAGACCCTGTCCGATACCTATGCCAGCGCCGCCCACCAGATCGAGGCCTTAACCCACGCCGGGGTGTCCTCTTTGCGCCTGTCGCCGCAGTCCAAAGGCTTCCCGCAAATCTGAGATCAATACCGGCAGTTGCTGGATGGCAAGAGTAGCGGTGCCGAAGTGGCCAGCGCGATCTGCGATATCGATGGTAATATCCGCCTGTCTGACGGTTTTCTGACCGGAAACCGGGGCGTGGATTGGTCCGGTGTGCAGCCCCCCGATACACCTCACACATGAGGCAAGCACCGGAACAGACACCGGTGTTTTCCGCCCTTTGGCAGGCGCCGCACCGGCCACTGTTTCTGGCCTCGTTCCTCAGTGCATTCATAACCCTGGCCTGGTGGCCACTGGGGGTGCAAATAGGATTGCCTGCGCCGGGGTTTGAACCCGTCGTTCTGTGGCACGCCCACGAGCTGATTTTCGGCTTTGCCGGGGCCGCCGCCGGGGGCTATTTACTAACTGCTCTGCCCAGCTGGACAGCCAAACCGCTGATGAACGGAGCTCCGCTGAAACTCTTGCTGCTGTTCTGGGGGATGGGTCGATTGGCAACCGCCATGGCCGACCACACACCCTTCGCGTTGCTGATTGGCCTGAACGCCAGCTACCCTGTGTGGCTTGCCGCGATCCTTTGCCATCAAACCCTATCCAGCGGCGCCTGTCGCAAGGCTGGGTTTGGCTTGGCCGTGTTGTGTTTGGCCAGCGCTGATACCCTGTTCATGACGGCAGCTCTGACCAATCAGCCTGAAACTGCCCTGACCATCGCCCGTACCGTGATACTGGGGTTTGCCTTAGTCATGGTCATCATTGGCAGCCGTGCCATTCCCGCCTTTACCAACAACTGGCTGGAACGCAGCCAACGCCGCGAACTGAAGATCCAAGACCCCAGATTATCCCGCAGGATCACCCTGGGCGCGCTGACGCTGGCCCTCATCGCCATGTTGACCGGGCAGCTCGTCACCGCCAATGTCGCAATGATCTGCGCCGCCGCCGCTCTTTTGTGGACCATGCGGACGTGGCGAACACCCGTCATCTTGACCAACCCCTTACTGGCCGCGCTGCATCTGAGTTTTGCTTGGCTTCCCATCGGCTTGGCCACCCTGGGGGCCCTGTGGTTGGCACCGCGGATCTATCCATTGGCGGACGCCCTGCATATTCTGACCATCGGCGCGATATCCGGATTGATCATGGCCATCGCCGGGCGCGCTGCCTGTCATCACATCAGCGGCGACATGCGGGCCAATGCAGGTTTCACGCTGGGCGCCCTGTTGATCTGGACCACGACCTGGGTGCGGGTCCTGGCGCCAGTGGTTGCCGAACAAACATCCACCCTCCTGATGGCCGCCGCCGGTCTTTGGTGTCTTGGCTGGGCGACCTTCATCGCCGGATTTCGCCCGGCCCTGACTGGCCCTGTCACCCGACCAATCCTAAGCGGCAAAAGGCACTCACCCCGCGATCCGCTATCCCTTCAGACAGAAAAGAGCATTAGATGAACATTGCATATGTCACATCCCTGAAACGTGGCGAAACCGATCGGCTATTGACTGAAACAGCCACCCAGCTGCGGGCGCGGGGCAAATCTCTGACCGGCATTGTCAAAGTTGCAAACTACAAAAGCAGCTTTGACAACGGCTGCGACATGCAGGTCCGCGTTCTGCCCAAAGGCCCTGACATCAAGATCACCCAGAACCTCGGCAAAGGGTCTGATGCCTGTCGACTGGACCCTGCCGCAATTGCCGAGGCGGTGACACGGGTTGACTCCGGATCGATGGATCGCTCGGACCTGTTTATCCTGAACAAATTCGGCCCTGAAGAGGCCGCAGGACGGGGGTTTTGCACCGTAATAGGGACCGCTCTGGACCAGGGCGTGCCGGTTCTGGTCGGCGTTGGTGGCGCCAGTATCAAAGCGTTTGAAAGCTTTGCAGGAGGTCTTGCAGTGCCTGTTGCAGCCACTGAACAGGCTATTTTGGACTGGGTGCACTCTGCGCTGTCCGACAGCCGGGTCACAACAACGGATAACATGCGGTACTGACGGCCAGGCATCCTCCCTCCGCAAAAAAGTAAGGGCCACCTTTTCAGGCAGCCCCCACTCTGTTTGATCTGACGGCCCCCTACTCGGTGTTCAGATACTCTGTCAAAACCGCCTCCGAGGAATGGCCCCCTGTCAGACTTGCCTGCCCCATATCCGGCAGTTGATGCGCAATGCCCTTATGGCAGTTGATGCAGGTCTTTTCGCCGGTGAACAGGAACCGCTCATGCGCCTCGGCGGCCCGGGTGCTTTGCCGGGTGATGTCCATCGATTCTTCCGAGTGGCAATTGCGACATTCCAACGAGTTGTTGGCCTCGAGCCGGGTCCATTCGTTTTGGGCCAGCGTCAGGCGGTGCGCCAGGAATTTCTCACGGGTGTTAATGGTGCCAAACAGCTTGCCCCAAACCTCTTTCGAGGCCTGCATTTTGCGGGCAACTTTGCTGGTCCACTCATGCGGCACGTGACAGTCCGGGCATGTTGCCCGCACCCCGGACCGATTGGAATAGTGGATCGTCGGCTTCAGCTCTTCATACACATTGTCGCGCATTTCATGACAGCTGGTACAAAAGGCTTCGGTGTTGGTCAGCTCCATCGCGGTGTTGAACCCACCCCAGAAAATGATCCCCATGACAAACCCACCCATGGTGAGAAACCCAAGGCTGTAATGGACGCTTGGTCGGCGAATGGCGGACCAAATCCGCTTGGCAAATCCCAGCATCAGTGGTCACCCGCCTTAGTACCGGCCACATATTCAAGAACCTGATCCACATCGACAAAGGTGTTTTCGACCAGATCCGGTGCATCAGATTGGGGCACATGACACTGGGTACAGAAGTACCGGCGCGGTGTGACCGAAGCGAGGAACTGGTTCTCGCGGTTCATGAAATGCGTGATCGACACCATGGGGGCCTGACTGACACCCACGGCCGCACGGCTGTGGCAGGTCAGACATTTGTTGACGTTGATGTCGATCTGATAGCCATCAATCTTATGCGGGATCAGTGGCGGCTGTTCGGGATAGTTGCGGACCTGGCGCAGATCCGTATTCAACCGCTTTGCAATCTGCGGCAGCTCTCCCTGCTCATCCAGCGGCGCCCCTGCGCGCAAGGTCGCGACGTGTTCCTGCGCAAATGCACCCCCTGACAGGGCAAAGACCAAAGCGGCGGCTATAACATGTATCTTGATCATGGCTCACGCTCCCATTGGTACGATTTTAACCGCACATTTCTTATAGTCGGTTTGCTTGGAGATCGGATCGGTGGCGTCCAGCGTCACCTTGTTGATCAGCTTGGCGGCATCAAACCACGGCACAAAAACCAGACCTTTTGGCGGTTTGTTTCGGCCCCGCGTTTCAACCCGCAGATTGATTTCTCCGCGACGTGAAATAACGCGAACCGCACTGCCCCGGCGCATGCCCTGTGCCTTGGCATCATCAGGATGCATGTAGCATAGCGCATCTGGAACAGCCGAGTGCAGTTCAGGCACCCGCTGTGTCATCGACCCCGAGTGCCAGTGTTCCAGAACCCGCCCCGTCGACAGCCAGAACGGATATTCCTCATCCGGGCTTTCCGGTGGCGCCTCATAGGGCAGTGCAAAGATCACGGCTTTGCCATCTGGCTTGCCATAGAACTCATAATCGGCACCGGGTGTCACATAGGGGTCTGACCCTTCCTTGAACCGCCAGCGGGTTTCCTGACCGTCAACAACTGGCCAGCGTAACCCACGTTCCTCGTGATACCGTTCAAACGGTGCCAGATCGTGGCCATGCCCCCGTCCAAATGCAGCGTATTCTTCGAACAGGCCCTTCTGGATGTAGAAGCCAAAGTGATTGGCCTCCTGGTTTTTGTACTCGTCCGAGGTCTGCTCCAGCGGGAAGGCGTCGACATTGCCGTTGGCATAGAGCACGTCGTACATGGTCTTGCCTTTGTATTCCGGATTTGCATCCAGAAGCTCGGCGTCCCAGACCTCTTCGATTTTGAACCGCTTCGAGAATTCGACCAGTTGCCACAGGTCAGATTTTGACTCGCCCGGGGCATCGACCAATTGGTGCCAGAACTGGGTGCGCCGCTCGGCATTGCCGTAAGCGCCCTCCTTCTCCACCCACATCGCAGTGGGCAGGATCAGGTCAGCCGCTTCTGCCGTGACGGTTGGATAGGCATCAGAGACAACGATAAAGTTGTCAGGGTTGCGATAGCCTGGAAGGGTCTCTTCCATCATATTGGGCGCAGCCTGCATGTTGTTGTTCACCTGCACCCAGTAGCAGTTGATCTTACCATCCTTCAGGTGACGGTTTTGCAAAACAGCATGGGCGCCGGGCTTGGGCGGGATAGTGCCGTCTGGCAGTTTCCAGATTTTCTCGGCTGTCGCACGGTGCGCAGGGTTGGCGACAACCAGATCCGCCGGCAACCGATGCGAGAAAGTGCCCACTTCGCGCGCAGTGCCACAGGCCGAAGGTTGACCGGTCAGCGAGAACGGCGAGTTGCCCGGGGTCGAAATCTTACCGGTCAGCAGGTGCACGTTATACAGCATGTTGTTGACCCAGACACCACGGGTGTGCTGGTTTGCGCCCATGGTCCACAGGGACATGACCTTGACGTTCGGATCGGCATAAAGCTTGGCGATCTTTTCGATGGTCGCCACCGGGACCCCGGACATTTCTTCCGCTTTTTCAAGGGTGTAATCGGAGACGAACTCTGCGAATTCGTCGAAACTCATCGGGTCGGAACCGCCAGAGTTCGGGTTTGCCGCCGCCTGTTGAAGTGGGTGTTCATCCCGCAGACCGTAACCGATATCTGTTTCGCCTTTGCGGAAATTCACGTGTTTGGACACAAAGTCCTTATTCAGCGCATCGTTTTGGATGATGTAGTTGGCAATCGCATTCAACAACACCATGTCAGTTTGCGGCGTAAAGATTCCAGGAATGTCAGCCAGATCAAAACTGCGGTGTTTGAAAGTTGAAAG